>OUNM010618038.1_pt1 | contig 275622 bp, 249 predicted proteins | sample 1769961 | NCBI WGS metagenome assembly OUNM01 (sample SAMEA3914820, study PRJEB12502) | metagenome | biome: forest; material: soil | place: USA | collected 2012-03-12 | depth 0.3 m
CGCGCTCGACGGCAATGGCCGCAAGATGTCGAAGAGCCTCGGCAATGTCGTCGATCCGCTCAAGGTGATCGGCGAGAGCGGCGCCGATATCCTGCGCATGTGGGTCGCCGCGGTCGATTATTTCGAGGATGTGCGGATCGGCAAGGAAGTGCTGGCGACGACCAGCGACGCCTATCGCAAGCTCAGGAACACGTTCCGCTACCTGCTGGGTGCGCTCGACGGGTTCACCGAAGAGGAGCGCGTCCAGCCGAAGGACATGCCGCAGCTCGAGCTGTACGTGCTCGACCTGCTCGGCAAGCTCGACGTCGAACTCAAGGCGGCAACCGAGGCATTCGAGTTCAACCGCTATCTGCGGCTACTGACCGACTTCGCACAGGACGACCTGTCGGCCTTCTTCTTCGATATCCGCAAGGACTCGCTCTATTGCGACGCGCCGTCGGACCTCAAGCGCCGCGCGTACCGCACCGTGCTCGACGTGCTGTTCCACGCCCTGGTCCGCTACGCCGCGCCGATCCTGGTCTTCACCACCGAGGAAGCCTGGCAGGCGCGCTTCCCCGACGAGGATGCGTCGGTCCATCTGCTCGAATGGCCGGTGCTGCCGAGGATCCCTGGCGACAAGGTCGTCGCGACCGAATGGGCCGACCTGCGCCAGCTCCGCGCGCAGGTGACCGAGGCGATCGAGCCGTTCCGCCGCGACAAGGTGATCCGCTCGAGCCTCGAGGCCGAGGTGACGATCCCGGCCTTGCCGTTGTCGGCCGCTGCCTTGGCCGAGGCATTCATCGTTGCGAAGGTGGGCAAGGGGCCGTTGTCGGTCGTGCGCACCGATTATCACAAATGCGGCCGCTGCTGGCGCCATCTGCCCGAAGTAACGGCCGATGGTAACCTGTGCGACCGCTGCACCGGAGTGGTCGGTTGATGAGCAAGCTGCCCAGGGTCGGGCTGATCAGCCTGTTGCTGTTCTTCGCGCTCGACCAATTGTGCAAGTGGATCGTGACCGGCCCGATGGGGCTGGAGGAATATGGTCCGGCGAAGGAATTGCTGCCGATCTTCCAGTTGCAGGTCGTCCACAATAACGGCGTGTCGCTCGGCTTCCTGCGCGCGAGCAGCGCGGCATCGACCTGGGCATTGGTCGCGATGACCGGGGTGATCGCGGTCGCGGTGATCGTGTGGATGTGGCGCGAGCGCAACCGCCAGGACCAGGTCGCGCTCGGCATGATCGCGGGCGGTGCGCTCGGCAATATCCTCGATCGCGTGCGGCTTGGCTACGTCGTCGACTATGCCAATCTGCATTTCGGCGACTGGTCGCCGTTTTTGAACTTCAATCTTGCCGACGCCGCGATTACGGTGGGTGTGCTCATCCTGCTCGCACGGGCGCTGTTGGTGCGTGAAAAGCCCAAGACCGCGCCGACGCCGGAGGAGAGCGATGTGGAGAAGTCGAATGCGTAAGGTTGTGCCGATCGTTGCCGTGGCGGGTGTCGCTGTTCTGCTCGCCGGGTGCGGCCATCGCGGTTACGACCGCTCGCGTCCCGACGAATATGCCGTTGCGCGGTCGCAGCCGCTCGTCGTGCCGCCCGATTTCTCGCTCCAGCCGCCGCAGCCGGGCGTGACGCGTCCGCAGGACAACAATCCGTCGGCGCAGGCGCTCGATGCCTTGTTCGGTGGTCCGGCGCCGCGCAGCCAGGCGGAAAATGGCGCGATCGATTCGGCCGGCGGCGACACCGCGGCGCCGGGCGTGCGCTCGGATGCCGGCGATCCCGACACCAAGATCGTCGACAAGGGCAGCACCACGCGCGACATCGTCGCCGCGCCCGAAGGTGACGGCCAGGCGGCCAAGACCTCGGCCAACTGAATCGCTCCCGTCATCCCCGCAACCGCGGGGGTGACGATGGGGGTGAAGCGCGGCCACATCCGCTTCGACAAGCTCGGCGCGACCGGATAAGGGCGCGCGATGACTTCCTTTTCTTCCGATCGCGCCAGACCCCGCGCCATCGCGGTGTGGTTGTGGTGCGTCGCCATCCTGATCGTCGCGATCGTCGTGGTCGGCGGGATCACGCGGTTGACCGAATCGGGGCTGTCGATCACCGAGTGGAAACCGATCAGCGGGATCGTGCCGCCGCTCGACGACGCGCAATGGCAGGCCGAGTTCGCGGCGTTCAGGAAGATTCCGCAGGCGCAGACGGTCCATGCCGGCATCACGCTCGCCGGGTTCAAGGCGATCTTCTTCTGGGAATATATCCACCGGCTGCTCGGCCGGCTGATCGGCATGGCCTTCGCGCTGCCGTTCCTGTGGTTCGCGGTGCGGCGGCAGATTCCCAGGGGCTATTGGTGGCGATTGCTGGCGTTGTTCGCGCTCGGCGGGCTGCAAGGCGCGCTCGGCTGGATCATGGTGCGGTCGGGGCTGTCGGTCCGGACCGAGGTCGCGCCGCTGCTGCTTGCCGCGCATTTGCTGACCGCGCTGTTCACCCTGGCCGGGATCGTCTGGACCGCGCTCGACCTCCGGGCGCTGGCGCGCAATCCCAACGAGCGGCCCGCGCGGCTGACCGGACTCGGCGCGCTCACCGGGCTGATCCTGTTCGTCCAGCTCTTCTACGGCGCGTTGATGGCGGGCCTGCGCGCGGGGCTGGTCAGCGATAGCTGGCCGGGCATGACGGGCACCTTCTCGACCTTCTTCCCCGGTGCCAGCCAGTCGGGCGAATCGCTCGGCGACATGCTGACCAACGATCCCCAGATCGTGCACTTCATCCATCGCTGGTGGGCATGGGTCGCGGTCGCTGCCCTGGTCGTGCTGGCGCGCGCGGTGAGGAGGAGCGATCGCCGCGCCTCGGTTGCGATCCATAGTGCGTTCGGCATCCAGATCCTGCTCGGCATCGCGACGGTGATGACGCAGGTGAACATCACGCTCGCCGCCCTCCACCAGCTGGTCGGGGCGCTGCTGGTCGTCACGATCGCCTGGGGCGCGCACGTGCTCGGCCGGCGACGGGCATGAGCGACATCGCGATCGTCCAGGTCAGCTTCGGCGATCCCGCCGAGGCGGCGCATGTCGCGCGCGTCCTGGTCGACGAGCGGCTCGCCGCCTGCGCCACGGTCAGCAACGGCATTTCGGTCTATCGCTGGGACGGTGCGATCGAGCAGAGCGAGGAAGTGATCGTCGCGTTCAAGACCGCGATCGAGCTGGCGGCCAAGGCGGGCGCGCGGATCGCCGCCCTGCACAGCTACGACCTGCCGGTGATCGAAAGCTGGCCGGTTTCGGTCAGCGAGGAGGTGGCGCGCTGGGTCCGCGAGTCCACCGGCTGATCGCAAGACGGTCTCCGGTATTATAATACCCGTCAGCAAAAGCCCGGTTTTGCTTGACTTTCGCCAGGCCGATCGGCATTTGGCCGCTACGAACGCGGTTCCTTCGGGGGCCGCGCATTTGTTTTAACGCCATAACCGGAAGGTCAACAGCCCATGAAGGCGCTGATGAAGACCACCAAGTCGGCCAAGCCGCACGAGGTGGAGAAGAAGTGGCACATCGTCGATGCCACCGATCTGGTGGTCGGCCGCGCCGCGGTCGTGATCGCCAATGTGCTGCGCGGGAAGCACAAGACCAGCTTCACCCCGCACGTCGATTGCGGTGACAATGTCATCGTCATCAACGCGGACAAGATCAAGTTCACCGGCAACAAGCTGGCCGACAAGGTCTATTACAAGCACACCGGCTATGCCGGCGGCATCAAGGAAATCACCGCGGGCAAGGTGCTCGAGGGTCGTTTCCCGGAGCGCGTGCTGGAAAAGGCCGTCGAGCGCATGATCCCGCGCGGTCCGCTCGGTCGCCAGCAGATGCGCAACCTGCGCATCTACAAGGGTTCGGAGCACCCGCATGAGGCGCAGAACCCCGAGGTCCTCGATATCGCCGGCATGAGCCGCAAGAACAAGGTGGGTGCATAATGGCCGACACCAACAACACCGACGGCCGCCAGTCGCTGGCCGATCTCGGCAATGTCCTGCAGCAGCAGGGTGAGGCGGCGCAGGCCGCTTCGGACCAGCGCGCCGAAGATTACCTGACCGGCAAGATCGACGAGCCGACCGAAGTAGCGCCGCTGCGCGCGCAGGAGCTCGACAAATACGGCCGCGCCTATGCGACCGGCCGCCGCAAGGACGCCGTTGCGCGCGTCTGGCTGAAGCCGGGCACGGGCAAGATCACGATCAACGGTCGTGACCAGGAAGTCTATTTCGCGCGTCCGTCGCTGCGTCTCGTCATCAACCAGGTGTTCGGCGTCGCCGAGCGCGAGGGCCAGTATGACGTGATCGCGACCGTCAAGGGCGGTGGCCTCTCGGGCCAGGCCGGCGCGGTCAAGCACGGCATTTCGCAGGCGCTGACCAAGTACGAGCCGGCGCTGCGTACCCCGGTCAAGCGCGCAGGGTTCCTGACCCGCGACAGCCGCACCGTCGAGCGCAAGAAGTACGGCCGCGCCAAGGCGCGTCGCAGCTTCCAGTTCTCGAAGCGTTAAGACGCGGGCGGCCTCGGATTGCGCCAGCAATCCGAAGACTCGCCACGTCGGGCAGCAGCGGCGGCGCAGCCGACGATGTCTGACGGCGTGGCGGCCGACGATAACAGAAATAGGGGCGGTCCGCAGGGCGGGCCGCCCTTTTTCGTTATCGCGCGTTTATTTTCCGCCTGTTAGCGCTCCATGCTATGCGCCTGTTCTGGAGGCGATCGTAACCGCCGTGACTGACGTACTGAAACCGACGATCAGCCTGATCATCCCCGCGTATAACGAGGAGGATTATCTGCCCGCCTGCCTCGACGCGGTGATGACGAACGTGGCGGGCAAGGTGATGGAGATCATCGTCGTCGACAATAACAGCACCGACGGCACGCGGCAGGTCGTCGAGCGCTATCCCGGGGTCACCTACGTGTTCGAGCCGCGCAAGGGGATCACCCGGGCGCGGCAGCGCGGCTTCATCGCGTCGCGCGGCGATATCCTGGCTTATGTCGATGCCGACACGCACCCGCCGGCGGGCTGGGTCGAGCAGATTTGCGAGCAATTCACCCGGCGCGACGACCTGGCCTGCCTGTCGGGGCCGTACAGTTTCTACGACCTCAGCGGCGTGCGCAACGCGGTGTCGACCGGCTGGTTCGTCGTCGCGCGGCCGCTTTATGCGATTACCGGCTATATGATGGTCGGCGGCAATTTCGCGATCCGCCGCGACGTGCTCGAGCGGATGGGCGGGTTCGATCCCGAAATCGAATTCTATGGCGAGGACGTCGATATCGGCAAGCGCGCCCGCCAGCAGGGCAAGGTGTTGTTCTCGCCGCGCTTCGTGATGCCGACCTCGGCCCGCCGGATGACCAAGCAGGGCTTCGTCAAGATGGCCGGCATCTATTGCCTCAACTACTTCTCGATCGCCTTGCGCGGGAAGCCGGCGACCAAGGGCTACAAGGACATTCGCTGAGCGATCAGGCGGGGTTGGGGCCGGTCAGCGCGCGGCGCAACCGGCGAATCTGCTCGTTGAGCGCGACCATCTCCGGGATCGCAAACCCCGAATGCGCGAGCAGGGCGTCGGTCAGGCATGATGCCTCGCGGCGGAGCGCCCGTCCCCTGGCGGTGAGGCCGGCATTGACCAGCCGTTCATCCTTCGCGTTGCGCTGACGCGTCACGAAGCCTGCCGCTTCCAGCCTTTTGACCAATGGCGTGATCGTGCTCGGCTCGAGCGCCAGCCGGTCGGCGATCGCGGAAATCGTGCGCCCGTCCTGCTCCCATAACGCGCTCAGCACGAGATATTGCGGATAGGTCAGGCCGAGCGAATCGAGCATCGGCTTGTATAGCCGATTGATCGCGATCGAGGTCGAATACAGCGAGAAACAGAGCTGGTCGTCGAGCGGCAGCGGGTCGGAAGCGGCATTTCCCATGGGAATTTTCCTCATCGAATCAGTAACATGATCAAATAATCATTATCGCGATAAGTTTTATCTGGACAGGCAGTCCATGGCAAGCCTATTAAATGTTTATCGCGATAAACGATATCGCGAACAGAGAATGGAAAGGAAACACGAAATGACCAAGAAGATTCTCGCCGCCGCTGCTGCCGCCTCGCTCGCTTTGGGTGCCGCTCCCGCCAATGCCGGTGCCGACGCCAAGCGTCCTGATGGGGCTGCCCCGGTCAAGTCGATCGTGCTGGTGCATGGCGGCTTCGTCGACGGCTCGGGCTGGCTCGACGTCTACAAGATCCTCAAGCAGGACGGCTACAAGGTCACGATCGTCCAGAACCCGACCAACTCCCTCGAGGATGATGTCGCGGTGACCCGGCGGGCGATCGCCGCCGCCGACGGCAAGGTGATCCTGGTCGGCCATTCCTATGGCGGCGTGGTAGTGTCCGAAGCCGGCACCGACGCCAAGGTCGCGGGCCTGGTCTACATCGCCGCTTTCGCGCCGGACAAGGGCGAGTCGGTCTCGTCGCTGATCGCCAATCCCGTCCCGGGCGCGGCGGTGCCGCCGATCCTGCCGCCCAAGGACGGTTACCTGTTCCTCGACAGCGCCAAGTTTGCCGGGTCGTTCGCCGCCGACGTCAAGCCCGAGCTGGCGCAGTTCATGGCCGACTCGCAGGTTCCCTGGGGCGTTGCCGCGCTCGACGGCAAGGTGACCAACCCGGCATGGCGCGTGAAGCCGAGCTGGTACCTGGTCGCGAGCAACGACAAGATGATCCCGCCCGCCGCGCAGCGCGGCATGGCGGCACGCGCCGGCGCCAAGGTCGAAGAGGCGGCAGGCAGTCACGCCATCTATGTCTCGCAGCCGGCCAGGGTCGCGGCGATCATCGAGGAAGCGGCGCGCGGCGTGAAATAAGCGTCCGGTTTCTTCAACCGATTGGGCGGTCGCGGCATGCCGGACCGCCCTTTTCGTCGTCCGGCCCAGGCGTGCCCGGGCAACGCTGCGTTGCACATTTTTGCGTCCACAAGCGACCGTTTCGGTGGCATTGCCATCGGGCCGGGGAGGGCGACTCGAACTCGAGGAGGCACACATGCCGACGATCACCACGCGCGACGGGACCAGCATCTATTACCAGGACATGGGGACGGGGCAGCCGATCCTGTTCTCGCACGGCTGGCCGCTCTCGTCCGAGGCATGGGACCGCCAATTGGTCGACTTCGCGCATCTCGGTTTCCGCACGATCGCGCATGATCGCCGCAGCCATGGCCGCTCGCAGCAGACCTGGGACGGCAACAACATGGACCAATATGCCGACGACCTGGCGGACCTGATCGAGCAGCTCGACCTCCGCGACATCATCCTGGTCGGCCATTCGACCGGCGGCGGCGAGATCACGCATTATTGCGGGCGCCATGGCACCGACCGGGTGGCGAAGGTGGTGCTGGTCGGCGCGGTGCCGCCGATCATGCTCAAGAGCGACAGCAATCCCGAAGGCACGCCGATCGAGGCGTTCGACGGCATCCGCGCCGGCACGCTCAACCGCGCGCAATTCTACAAGGACCTGACGCTGCCGTTCTACGGCTTCAACCGCGACGGCGCCAATGTGCAGGAAGGCCTGCGCGACAATTTCTGGGTGCAGGGCATGGCCGGTGGGCTGAAGGGCCATTACGACTGCGTCCACGAATTCTCCGAGGTCGACTATACCGAGGACCTCAAGAAGATCGCCGTGCCCGCGCTCGTCATCCATGGCAGCGACGACCAGATCGTGCCGATCGCCGCGGCGGGGCTGAAATCGTCCAAGATCCTGCCCAATGCGACGCTCAAGATCTACGAAGGCGCGCCGCACGGCCTGGCCGAGACCATGCCCGAAAAGTTCAACGCCGACCTGCTGGCGTTCATCAGGGGCGATGTCGTGGCCGATCCGGAAGCGATGCTGATCGCTCAGCCGATCGCCTGAACCGGCAATGATCGGGGGCGGTCCGGCGACGGGCTGCCCCCTTTCGTCTCGACGGCGCTGGACGCGTCCATCATCGGTTGCAGCCAGCCGGCATAGCGCACGACCGACCCGATCAACGGCAAGGTGACCGCCACCTCGAAGCGGAAGCGGTCGCTCTCCTGCCATTCGCGTGCGGCGATCCGCGGGCCGAGCAGGCGGGGCAAGGGAATGCCGAACACGCTCCAGCGGCGCAGCTCCATCCGCAGTCCGTCTTCGTCCGACGGTAGATCGAAGCCGAACCGGAGCGGGCCGAAGCGTTCGACCAGCAAACCGGCCGATTGGCTCAGCTCGCTGGTAAAGCGGTGTCCGCCGAAATCGCGCGTCCAGGTTTCGCGGCCGCCGCGCTCGGCAAAAGCGACATGGAGCGGCCAGGTGCCGGCCGGGGGCATGCGCATCAGCGCGCCGACCAGGCGTGCCAGCGGATTGCTGCCGCGCTCGACCAGGCCTTCGCCCGCCGCGCCGCCATCGCCATGGAGGTCGTGCATCGCGCGGACCATTGCGGGCAGGGTATCGAACGACCCTCCCATGGTCCGCGCGTAGAGCGGTGGCGGCAGGTCGCGCTCGACGGTTTCGTGCCGGACCGAGAGGCCAGCGAAGAGCGGCTCGAAATCCTCGGGCTCGAGTTCGTACCAGCCATGGCGGGCGCCCACGGCGACGCGCCCTTCCAGGATATGCCCGGCAAGTATCTCGGCGGCGAGCGTCGGGATTTCCGGCCCTTCGCCCTTGGTCGCGACGATCGTCCAGCGCCGCTCGATCGCCTGCGCACCGCGCCGCCCCTTCAGCGACACCGTCATTCCCGAGCGGTCGCCGCCCAGCTGCGACGACGCCCGGTACAGCGCCATCAACGGGCGCTGGAACGGAACGAGCGACCGAAGCCAGCCCCAGCGCACCGGCCAGCTCAGCAGCCATAGCGCCAGCATCTGGAAACCGAGCTCGGTGCCCGCGCGAAAACTTGTCGCCGGCCGGCCGGGCAGTGCATCGGGAACCACGGCATGATCGGGAACGTCGGCGATTCCGACCAGCCGTCCGCGGAGGCCACTGCCGTCGCTCAGCCGCATCGGCTCGCGGCGCAGCTCCTGCCAGCCATAAGCGGTCGTCCAACCCTTGCCGCGCCACAACTGCATCGGGCGGCCGATATAGCTGAGCATCGCGGCGGCGATCGACGCGCCGGCGCTGGCGCGATTGGACGCGCTCAGCGCCATGTCGACCGAGTCGACGCGATCCAGCCCCCGCGCCAGCCGCCGGATCACGGCGCCGGACAGCGCCGGCACGCTCGATGCGCCGCTGATGATGGCGACGCCGGCGGCGCGCGCCTCCTTGTCGAGCGCGCCGATCCCGCAGACGAAATCGCGCGCGTCAGCCAGGTCGAGATAGGGAATGCGCATCGCGAGGCACGCCTCGGGCACGGCATGGCCGCTTCCCTGGAACGGCCCGGCGGCATCGATCACCAGATCGGGGCGATGGCGCGCCATGACCAGGCCGATGCCATGCTCGCGATCGGCCTGGACCGGCTCGCAGCCGGGATGCGCGGTGCAGAACGCCATCGCCCGGGCGATGTCACGGCCGGCGACCAGCACGTCGTGCCCGCTTGCGGCCAGCCGCCGCGACAGCCGTGCGCCGAACGCGCCATAGCCGCCGATGACGAGGATGCGGCTCATGCCGCTGCTCCTGCCTCGCGTCGATCGCGCCCGACCGCGAGGCGAAATGCCAGCCCGCTGATGACCCCGGCCGTGGTTGTTACCGCGAGGGTGGCGAGATCCATGTCCATGCTACCCAGCGGCCAGATGATCGCGCCGATCAGTGCACCGGCAAGGGCCGCATGCCACCAACGCATCGGCCACCGCCGGCGGAGGAGCAGATAGGCAGGGAGTGCGACGAGCAGCGCGGGGAAAAGAGCCAGGGGAAAACCGAACGTCAGCGCGGTAAGGACCCATCCGGTCGCCATCTGCATATCCATCGGCGGTTCTTGCAGGACCGCCAATGCCACGCCGACGACGATGGGCGCGCAGGCTGCCGCCAGGATGATCCCGCCCGCAACGCGTCCGGCATGCGGCATCACAACGCGGTCCCCTCATCGGCGAAGATCGCGACCTGGTGGATCAGCTCGCCGAACCAGGGATGGACGAGATCCAGCGTGAAGGCGAAGCGGCCACCGCCGCGGTCGACATGCGCGACGGTCAACAGCCCGACATTGAGCCAACGCGGCAAGCGCAGCCGGAAGCGGCGGCCGATGCCGAAGAACAGATGCTCGCCGCGGAACGCCAGCGCGCCATCCTCCGCGCTCAGCCGCAAGGCGATGCCGAGCCCCAGGCCGAGATATTCCTCGATCCCCGTCGCGCCGGCGAAGCGCTTGGCGCTGTGAATCACCTGCGGGAAGCCGTCGCGACGGCCATATTGCCGGGTCCAATATTGCCCGCCGCCGGCCATGTCCTGCGTCACGCTGACACAGGCGGGCACGCCGGTATCGGTGTGGAGGGGGAGCGGTGCACCGACCAGCCGCGCGAGATTGGCGAGGATATGGCCAAGCGCGCTGATCCTGCATTCGGCGACTTCGCCGACATAGGTCACGCAGGCGCCCGCGGTGATGCGCTTGAGGAAGCGGCGGCGCACCGCGAGCGGCAGGCCGAGCCAGGCGTCCTCGCCGAGCAGGCGGACGAACGGGCAATCATGTTCGGCGGCGGCGGGAGCGGAGCGGCGGGTCCAGCCGTCGAAGCTCCGGTCCAGGATCGCATCGGCCACGCTCGCCATCGCCCGCCTCCCTATTTTTCCCGGGGCTTGGGCAGGAACGCGAGCACGCGCTTGCCCATCCCGATCAGCATCATCAGCCGGCTCGGCGGTACGTCGATCATCTGCTGGTACCAGTCGTCGATCGTCATCACGAAGTCGCGCATGTCGTCGATCCGCTGGCGGGCAACGCGGCCGATCCTTTGGTCGCGCGCGGCGGCATCGGCGCAGGTGCGCAGCGCGGCGACCGCGGGGTCGATCTCGCGCTCCTTGCGGCCCTGGGCGATGCGCGTGAGCATCTGCCAGAGATCGACCTCGGCCTCATAATGGTCGCGGCGGTCGCCCATCACCGGCACGCGGCGGATCAGCTTCCAGCCCATCAATTCCTTGAGCGAATTGGAAGTGTTGGAGCGCGCGATCTTGAGCGTCTCGCTGATCTCCTCGGCATTGAGCGGTCGCTCGCTCAGATAGAGCAGGGCATGGATTTGCGCGACCGAGCGGTTGACGCCCCATTGGCCGCCCATCTCGCCCCAATGCAGCACGAACTGGAGCATTGCCGAGGGTAGCAGATCCGACTCGTTCGATATTTCTGTCATAACAGAAATATCTGACAAAACTGGCTTGGAGTCAAGGGATCGAGCCGCTATCGTCGCGGCGATGACCGGCAACACGATCCAGATCACGCCTTTCATGCACGTCGCCGAGATCGACCTGGCAGTGCGCTTCTTCGTTGATCTGCTGGGCTTCACCGCGGTCATCCACCGGCCGGACTATGCCTATGTCGAGCGCGAGGGAGCGGCGATCCGCATCCAGCAGCATGACGACCTGGCGGAAATCGCGCCGGGCACGCGCGGCTTTGCCTATTATATCGACGTGCGCGACCTCGACCTCGTGCTGGGCGAGATCTGGGAAAAGCTGGAGGGCTTGCCCGACGGCGATGTCTATGGCCCGGTCGACCAGCAATACGGCCAGCGCGAATTGCTGATCCGCGCCCCCGACGGCAATCTCGTCGTGTTCGGCCAGGCGATCGCGTGATGAGCGACATTGCCGCGCAGACCGCGACGATCGTCGCTTTCCTCCACGATATCGGCATCCCGACCGCCGCGGCCGAACTCGACCAGGAGACGTTCCTGCCGGCGATGATGGTCCGCGACGGGGTGCTGCTCTACGATCCGGCGCGGCTGCAATGGCCCGGCGACCTGCTCCATGAAGCCGGCCATCTCGCGGTGACCCCGCCCGAGCGCCGCGCGACGGTGAGCGACTTTCGCCAGGGCAATCCGACCGCGGACGGCGACGAGATGGCGGCGATCGCCTGGTCGTACGCGGCGGCGCTGGCGGCGGGGATCGACGTCGGCGTGGTATTCCATGCCGAGGGCTATCGCAGCGCCGGCCCATGGGTCGCCGAGACGTTCGCCAAGGGCAGCTATATCGGCCTGCCGATGCTGCAATATTACGGCCTTGCCCGCTTCAAGCACGATGAAGGCGCGCAATATCCGGCGATGATCAAATGGCTGCGCTGACCGGCGCGGCGGGGTCCGCGATCGTCGCCGACCAGGTCGCCGCGATCGTCGCGTTCCTCGACGGCATCGGCATCCCGACCGCCGCGGCGGCGCTGGACGAGGACACCGTCCTCCCGGCGATGACCGTGCGCGACGGGGTGATCCTCTACGATCCGGCGCGGCTCGATCGGCCGGGCGACCTGCTCCACGAAGCCGGGCATATCGCGATGACCGACCCCGCGTTTCGGCCGACGATCAGCGATTTCAGCCTCGCCCCGAGCGCGCAGGGTGACGAGATGGGCGCGACCGCCTGGTCCTGGGCGGCGGCGATCGCGGCGGGGCTCGACGCGCGCGTGGCATTCCATCCCGACGCCTATCGCGGCGAGGGCGAATGGCTCCAGCAGACCTTCGCCCAGGGCCATTATGTCGGCCTGCCGCTGCTGCAATATTACGGGCTCGCGCGTTTCCCCCACCAGGACGGCGACCAGTATCCGGCAATGATCAAGTGGTTACGCTAAATGGATCAATCGACACCCGGGAACGGCTGGAGTAAGGCGAGGTGATGGCCGATCTTCCTTCGACGCCCCTGCTCGACACCGTTTCGACGCCCGATGACCTTCGCAAGCTGCAGCCCGCCCAGCTCCGCCAACTCGCCGACGAGTTGCGTGCGGAGACGATCAGCGCGGTAGGAACCACCGGCGGGCATCTCGGCTCGGGACTTGGCGTGGTCGAGCTGACCGTCGCGATCCATTATGTCTTCAACACCCCCGACGACCGGCTGATCTGGGACGTCGGGCATCAATGCTATCCGCACAAGATCCTGACCGGGCGCCGCGACCGCATCCGCACCCTGCGCCAGGGCGGCGGCCTGTCGGGCTTCACCAAGCGCAGCGAGAGCGAATACGATCCGTTCGGCGCGGCGCACAGCTCGACCTCGATCTCGGCGGCACTGGGCTTCGCCATCGCCAACAAGCTCGCGAACAAGCCCGGCAAGGGCATCGCCGTGATCGGCGACGGCGCGATGTCGGCGGGCATGGCGTATGAAGCGATGAACAATGCCGAGGCGGCCGGCAATCGCCTGGTCGTCATCCTCAACGACAATGACATGTCGATCGCGCCGCCGGTCGGCGGATTGTCGGCCTATCTCGCGCGGATGGTCAGCTCGAGCGAGTATCTCGGCCTGCGCAGCCTGGCCAAGCGCATCACCGCCAAGATCTCGCGCCGCGTCCACAATGCCGCGCAAAAGGCCGAGGAATTCACCCGCGGCATGGTGACCGGCGGCACGCTCTTCGAAGAGCTCGGCTTCTATTATGTCGGCCCGATCGACGGCCATAATCTCGATCACCTGATCCCGGTGCTGGAGAATGTCCGCGACACCGAGCGCGGGCCGATCCTGGTCCATGTCGTGACCAAGAAGGGCAAGGGCTATGCCCCGGCCGAGAATGCCGCGGACAAATATCACGGCGTCCAGAAATTCGACGTCATCACCGGCGCGCAGGCCAAGGCACCGCCGGGACCGCCGGCCTATCAGAACGTCTTCGCCGACCAGTTGATCAAGGAAGCCGATGCCGACCCGCGGATCGTCGCGATCACCGCGGCGATGCCCTCGGGCACCGGGCTCGACCGTTTCGCCAAGGCGCATCCCGACCGCACGTTCGACGTCGGCATCGCCGAGCAGCATGCCGTGACCTTCGCGGCCGGCCTTGCCGCGCAGGGCATGCGGCCGTTCTGCGCGATCTATTCGACGTTCCTGCAGCGCGCCTATGACCAGGTCGTCCATGACGTCGCGATCCAGAATCTGCCGGTCCGCTTCGCGATCGACCGCGCTGGCCTCGTCGGTGCCGACGGCGCGACGCATGCCGGCAGCTTCGACGTCACCTATCTGGCGACGCTCCCCAATTTTATCGTGATGGCCGCCGCCGACGAAGCCGAGCTAGTGCACATGACGCACACCGCGGCGCTCCACGACAGCGGGCCGATCGCGGTGCGCTATCCGCGCGGGAACGGGGTTGGTGTAGCGCTCCCCGACACGCCCGAGCGGCTCGAGATCGGCAAGGGACGCATTGTCCGCGACGGCAAGAAGGTGGCGATTTTGTCCCTGGGCACGCGATTGCAGGAGGCACTCAAGGCGGCCGACGCGCTCGACGCCCGCGGGCTGTCGACCACCGTCGCCGATTTGCGCTTCGCCAAGCCGCTCGACGAGGAGCTGATCCGCCGCCTGCTGACCACGCACGAAGTCGCCGTCACGATCGAGGAAGGATCGGTCGGCGGGCTCGGCGCGCATGTGCTGACCCTGGCGAGCGATACCGGGCTGATCGATTCGGGCCTCAAGCTGCGCACCATGCGGCTGCCCGACACGTTCCAGGACCAGGACAAGCCCGAGCTCCAATATGCCGAGGCCGGGCTCGACGCCGATCATATCGTCGAGACGGTCCTGAAAGCGCTGCGCTATAACGAGGCGAGCGTGGCGGATGGGGCAAGGGCCTGAACCAGCGATCAATTTCGGCAAGCTCAACGCCGCCGAACGGACGGCGCTGCTGCTGCTCGCGCAAGGCCATACCGCCAAGAGCATTGCCAATCTGACCGATCGCAGCGTCGGCGCGGTCAACGAGCGGCTGCGCGAGGCGCGGCGCAAGACCGGCATAGGGTCGAGCCGCGAACTGGCGCGGATGGTCGCGGCCCAGGAAAATCGTGACGAGCTTATCGGGGTGGCGGCGGACACGGACGCCGCGCCACGTCCTGCCGCACCGGCCGCGACTGGCCGGTGGTGGAAAGGAGCCACGTTGATGTCCCTTGCTCTTGCCGGCGCGCTCGCCATTGCCGTCTTCGCCGTGCAGCCGGCGCCGCCCGCGCCGCAATCGGCCCCCGCTGCGAAATCGGGCCAGCTCGACCCGACCTATTGGAACTCGGACTATTGGCACCAGCGCGTCGCCGGCGAACAGCGCGACGACCGATGGGCGCCCGAAGCCGAGGATGCGCTGCGCGCCCGGCTGGCGCCGGTTGCCGACCTCGACACCGGCGACCGCCCGCTGACCGTCCATTGCGCGACGACGGCGTGCGAAGTGACCGGCACGCTGGGCGGCGACGACCGGCGCCAATCGGCAATGCTCGACGAGGTCCAGAGCGCCGCGGCCCGAGCGACGCCGGGCGCGACGCCGCTGACCATGATCGCCTTCCAGGTCGCGGTCGACAAGGGCAAGGCGCCAGGCTTCACCATCCACTTCCGGCGCGACTATCGGCCCGGCTGACCCGGCGGGCACAGCCAAAGCACGACCCGGCACAATGAGCGGCCTTCGGGCCGGACCGGCCCCGGCATAGCTTCCCTCCACGCTGGACCGGCAAGATACCGGCCGCGCGACAGGAGAGGAGGCCTTCCATGCGGAAGCTTGCCGTTGCACTCGCGCTGGCGATCGGCGCGGTTCCGGGCGCGCACGCCCAATCCTATCCCGGCCCCTATCCCGACAATGTCACGCTGCAGGACAAGGTCTATTTCGGCAGCGCCTGGGAAATGCTCGACAAGCAGGCGCCGGGTACGCCGATCCCGCTCGGCGGCGGCTATGGCGGGGTGCGGACGATCTATTCGAGCGACGGGACGATGTTCGCCGGGATCGTCGAGAAGAGCGATGCGAGCGGGCGGATCACCGATGTCCTGCTGAGCTTCACCGGATCGACCGGCGCCGATGCGGTGCAGGGCGAGGCGATCCTGCTCGGCATTCCGCTCGACGAGGCGGCGGCGGCGGTGGCCCTGTACCAGGGATTGCTCGACGACCCGCGCTACGCGGCGGCGCGCATCCATGTGATGGGGCATTCGCTGGGTGCCGGGTACACCGAATATGTCTGCGCCTATGCGCTGGCGGCCCATGGCGCGTCGGCGACCGACGCGCGCGCCGATTTCACCGGGTTCGGCGCGCCGCTCTGGCAGCAATCGGCGGCGACGCATTTCGGGCTCGCGCCCCGCGCGCTCGACGGCCATTTCGCCGGCTATACCGCGGCGAACAACCCGGTGCGGATCAATGGCGCGTTGAGCGCGGGGGTCGACTACGTGCTGCCGGCCTATGACGGCGCGCAAATATTCGCACTCGACCCGATCGGGGCGCATTCGCCGACCACCTATATGAGCGCGCTCGGCACGCCGGGCTGGATGGACGCGGCGACCACCCAGTTCGTCATTGCCCAGGCCTATGCCGGCGACGGCTCGCCGCTTTACGGCAGCGGGTATGCCCGGCCGCAGCCGATCCCGCTGACGATCCAGGGCGATCCGGGCGATGACCGGCTGGTCGGGCTGACGGGGGCGGATACGCTGGTCGGCGGCGCGGGGGTGGACGTCCTGACCGGTGGTGGCGGAGGCGATACGTTCGTGTTCCGGGCGGGCGACAGCGGCGCTAGCGCGGCGACCGCGGACCGGATCACCGATTTCACGGCCGGCGACCGGATCGACCTGTCGGCGATCGATGCGCGGCCCGATCTGTTGCTCAAGCAGCGGTTGACGTTCGTGGCGGGGGGACAGTTCACCGGGCCCGGGCAAGTGACGAGCTGGGTCGATGGGAATGTGACCTGGGTAGGCGTGAATCTCGATGCGAGTCCGGCGCCGGAGATGTTGATCCGGCTGGATGGGGCGGTGATGCCGGGGGCGGGGGATTTCGTGTTTTAGGAAGCAGCGCCCCGTCGCCGCCCCTCACTTGTGCAGATAATATTCCTGCGCGGCATCCGTCGCGTTGATCGCCAGGATCGAGCGCGCATCGCCCGGCCGCAGCGGGTGGCCCGAGCGGTCGGCGCTCGCCGCGATCACGCGGTCGAGCAGGCGGCGGCCTTCTTCCCACCAGCCGATCCCGCTGGCGGCGTTGAGGTGCCCCTGCGGCCCGGCATCGACGAAATGGCTGCCCCAGAACGAGGCCATGCTGCGCGCGCGGCCGATGTCGATCCACGGGTCGTCGGTCGAGGCGACCAGGATCGAGGGGAACGGCAAGGCCTTGCGCGGGGTCGGCGCGAATCCCTTGAGCTCGGCCGGCGCGTCGCCGCGATCGGCATCGGCGGGGGCGACCAGCAAGGCGCCGGCGACCGGCCAGCCATAAGGCTGCGGGCTCATTTCCGCCCACCAGGCGACCGCGAGGCAACCAAGCGAATGCGCCGCGAGAATCACCGGCGCCTTGGCCTGGCGCACGGCCTGGTCGATCTTGGTCACCCAGGTGTTGCGATGCGGCTGGTCCCACATGCCGAGCTCGACCCGATGCGTGTCGGGACGCGCGGTTTCCCACAGCGTCTGCCAATGCGACGGGCCGGAGCCGCCCAGCCCGGGAACGGTGAGGATGGTCGGCAAGGTACCGTCGGGATGTACGAACTGTCCCATTGTCTCTCTCCACATGGGTGGGAAGAAGGCGGCGTGGGCGCTCTAGGGGGACGACCGCGCTGCTGATCTCGCCTTCTTCCCGACGCCCAATTTAATTCCTAGTTCCTTGATGGGAATAGCGCTGCGCCCAAGTGCCGGTGGATTGCGACGGACCGAAATCGCCGCCATGGGGGACGCCATGGCCAAGCTGCGCGCAGACCAGTTGATCACCGACCGCGGGCTGGCGGAAAGCCGGACGCGGGCGCAGGCCCTGATCATGGCAGGCTTGGCCTATGTCGGCGACCGCAAGATCGACAAGCCGGGGCAAATGCTCGCCGAGGATGCGGTGATCGAGGTCCGGGGCCGCGATCATCCCTGGGTCTCGCGCGGCGGGATCAAGCTGGCGCACGCGCTCGATCATTTCGGCTGGGACGTGAGCCATGCGGTGGCGATTGATGTCGGCTCGTCGACCGGCGGGTTCACCGATGTCCTGCTCTCCCGGGGCGCGGCGCGCGTCTATGCGGTCGACAGCGGGACCAACCAGCTCGCCTGGAAATTGCGCCAGGACGAGCGCGTCATCGTCCACGAACAGACCAGCGCGCGGATCCTGACCGACGCGCACATCCCCGAACCGGTCGACCTGATCGTCTGCGATGCGAGCTTCATCGGGCTCGCCAAGGTGCTCGAGGTGCCGCTGCGCTTCGCCCGGCCCGGCGCGCGGCTGGCGGCGCTGATCAAGCCCCAATTCGAGGCGGGACGCGACGAAGTGGGGAAGGGCGGCGTGGTGCGCGATCCCGTGGTCCATGCGCGGGTCTGCCGCGAGGTCGCCGACTGGCTGGCCGCGCAGGGCTGGACGGTCATCGGGGTGACGCAGAGCCCGATTACCGGGCCCGAAGGCAATGTGGAGTTCCTGATTGGGGCAACCTTGCCGGCCTGAGCGCTTGCCTTCGCAGGCGACCACCGCAAGAAAGGCACGCATGGAGATCGCGACGAAGCAACAATTGCGCTGGGCGTTCCTGCGCTGGGCAGTGGTCACCGTGCCGCTGATCCTGCTGCTCGGCTTCGCGTCGAGCCGGATCGTGCCGGGAGGCGCGGAGAATCACTGGTATGCCGCGCTGGCCAAGCCGGCCGGAACGCCGCCCGACTGGGTGTTCGGCGTGACCTGGACCGCGCTCTACGTGCTGATGGGGCTGGCGCTGGCGATGATCCTGCACGCGCGCGGCTCGCGGCTGCGCGGCGTCGCGATCACCTTGTTCGTCGTGCAATTGCTGGTCAATTTGGTCTGGTCGCCCTTGTTCTTCGGCGCGCACCAGGTCGCCGCGGCGCTGACGACGCTGATCGTCCTGATCGTGCTCGCGCTGGCGACGGCGATCGTCTTCGGGCGGATTCGCGGGCTCGCGGCGCTGCTGCTGGTGCCGTATCTCGCCTGGCTATGCTATGCGGGGTATCTCAATTGGGGGATCGACCGGCTCAACCCCAATGCATCGACGCTTGTACCGGCCGCGCCGAGCGCCACATACGCCATCTGACTTAGTTCGAGGAATTAGCATGCAATCCGAAAACCGCCTGTTCGACGATCTCGTCAAGTTCGTGAACGGCGCCGCCGGCACGCTGGCGGGCATGGGCCGCGAGGCCGAGGCCGCGACGCGCGAGCGCGCCAGGGAATGGATCGGCGGCATGGATTTCGTCAGCCGCGAGGAATTCGACGCGGTCAAGGCGATGGCCGCCGCGGCGCGCGACGAAGCCGAGGCGCTGAAGGCGCGGCTCGATGCGCTGGAGGGGAAAGCGGCGCCGGCCAAGCCTGCGGCCAAGCCGGCCGCGGCAAAGAAGAAGGCCTGAATTATCCGTTCTCGTCACCCCGGCCTTGAGCCGGGGCCCCGCTTCCTCCGCCGACAAGATGCAGCGGGACCCCGGATCAAGTCCGGGGTGACGGGTGTGTGCGGATGCGTAGGGCCTTCACGGAAGGCACACCGACTTGCCAACAAACCCCCAACCGCCTTTCCACAGCTTTCTCCACGGTTCCCCGTTGCGCGGAATCCCCGCAACGGGCATTTTCGTGCGCAGATGAGAAACGAGATGTCCCATGCTCGATGAGAGCGATTTCCAGCGCGACGACGCCGCTCCGATCGACATGATCGAGAGCTATTACGCCGCGCATGGCTGGGAGCATCAGCGCCATGACGACGAGATCGTCGCGACGGTGAAGGGCAGCTGGGCGCAATATGAGCTGCGCGCGCTGTGGCGCGAGGAAGACAGCGTCCTGCAATTCCTCGCTTTTCCCGACATCCGCGTCACCGACGATCGCCGCGGCGCGATCTACGAGGCGATCGGGCTGATCAACGAGCAATTGTGGATCGGCCATTTCGAGCTCTGGTCGTCGAGCGGGATCGTGCTCTACCGCCACGCCGCGATGATCGAGAGCGGCGACGGCGGCACGCTCAGCCTCGAGCGCGCCGAATTGCTGATCGAAAGCGCGATCGACGAGTGCGAGCGCTTCTACCCCGTGTTCCAGTTCGTCCTGTGGGGCGGCAAGACCCCGAAGGAGGCGCTCGCCGCCTCGCTGACGGAGACGCAGGGCGAGGCATAGGATCGCCATGCGCCTCTGGCTGATCGGGTGCGGGAATATGGGCGGCGCGATGCTGTCGCGCTGGGTCGCGAGCGGCGCCGTGCGCGGCGACGCGGTCGACGTGGTCAATCGCCATGATCGCGACCTGCCGGCGGGCGTGCGGCAGGGGCGGAGCTTGCCCGACGGTCCCTTGCCCGATGCGGTGATGCTGGCGATGAAGCCGCAGCAGCTCGACGCGATCGTCGCGGCTTATGGCGAGCGCCTGAGCCAGGTGCCGGTGCTGGTCTCGATCCTCGCCGGGGTCGAGGAAGCGACCTTGGCCGAGCGCTTTCCCGGTCCCGCGATCGTCCGGGCGATGCCCAATCTGCCGGTCGCGCTCGGCAAGGGCGTGGTCGCGCTCCATGCGCGCGCGGCCTCGCAGGCGGTCAAGGACCAGGCCGCCGCCTTGATGGCGCCGCTCGGGCTGGTCGAATGGACCCCCGACGAGAGCCTCTATGGCGCGGTCGGCACGCTGGAAGGCTGCGGCCCGGCGTTCCTGTTCCGCTTCATCGACGCGCTGGCGGCCGCGGGCGAGCGACTCGGCGTGCCTGCCGACCAGGCGGCGCGGCTGGCGCTGGCCACGGTCGAAGGCGCCGCGGCGATGGCGGCCGGGTCGTCGGACACGCCGGCGACCCTGGCCGATCGTGTCGCCAGTCCCGGCGGGTCGACCCGGCAGGGGCTGAACGTGCTCGACCGCGACGAGGCTTTGGTGGCGCTGCTGACCGAGACGCTGGCTGCCGCCGAGCGGCGCGGGCGCGAGATGGCGGCAGAAGCGAAGCGCTAGCCTGTTCTGCGTCGTCATCCCGGCCTTGTGCCGGGATCCGCCGCGCCGCGAGCCTGGTCCTTTGAGCTTCTGGCCTTCGCGTCTGCCTCCCGGCGGATCCCGGCACAAGGCCGGGATGACGGAAGGGTTTACCTCAGCCCCGCTCGCCCGGCGGCACCGACTGGTCGCGCCACTGGTGGATGCGCATCCGCTCGCCATCGGGAATCAGTCCTTCAAGCACCGCCCAGAAGCCGGTCACCGCCTGCTGCCCCGCCTTGGTATAGGCCTGCGCCATGATGTCGCGGCCGGCGTTGAACAATTCCATGTCGAGCTGATGGCCCTTGTCGGTCAGCCGCAGCAGCCGCTGGCGGCGGTCGCGCTCGCCGATTCGCGTCTCGACCATCTTGCGATCCTCGAGCTCGGTCAGGACGCGGCCGAGCGACTGTTTGGTCACGCCCAGGATGGCGAGCAATTCGCTGACCGAAATGTCGGGATGGCGCCCGATGAAATAGAGCGCGCGATGGTGCGCCCGCCCGATCGAATTCTCTCCCAGCCGGCCGTCGACCGCCTTGGTCATCCGGCTATAGGCGAAGAACAGCAATTCGGTACCGCGGCGGATTTCCGAATCGCGCAGGAATTGGGCCGAAGCGGCAGTGATTGTGGCAGTCATGTTGACCAGTTCTGCCACCGCAATTGATCTATCGCAAGACTTGGACGTAACGACCCTCTCGCGCTATGGCACCGGCACCATGAACATCGCAGTCCAGTTCCCGCTCAACCCGACCGCATCGCCGACCCCGGCCGATCTCCGCAGCCAGCGGATCGCCGATCCGCTGTTCGGCCGCGTCTTCACCGATCACATGGCGATCGCGCATTACAACGAGGCGCAGGGCTGGCACGATCTCGCGATCGCGCCGCGCCAGCCGCTGACGGTCGACCCCGCCTGTGCCGTGCTGCATTATGCGCAGGAGATTTTCGAAGGGCTCAAGGCCTATCGTACGGCCGATGGCGGCGTGACCCTGTTCCGCGCCGACGCCAATGCCCGCCGCTTCCGCAAATCGGCCGAGCGGCTGGCGATGCCCGAGCTGCCCGACGAGATTTTCCTCGAATCGTGCCGTGCCCTAGTGCGCGCCGAAAAGGACTGGATTCCGCCCGGCGACGCCGGATCGCTCTATTTGCGCCCCTTCATGATCGCGAGCGAGACGTTCCTCGGGGTCAAGCCGTCGTCCGAATATATCTACATGGTGATCGCCTCGTCGGCCGGCTCGTACTTCAAGGGCGGGCCCAAGGCGGTGACGATCTGGGCATCGGAGAATTACACCCGCGCCGCGCCCGGCGGGACCGGCGCCGCCAAGTGCGGCGGCAATTACGCCGCGAGTCTCGCCGCGCAGGCCGAGGCGATCGACAAGGGCTGCGACCAGGTCGTGTTCCTCGACGCGGTCGAGCGCAAATATATCGAAGAGCTCGGCGGGATGAACGTGTTCTTCGTCTATGAGGACGGCTCGATCGGCACCCCGCCGCTCAGCGACACGATCCTCGCCGGGATCACGCGCGACTCGCTGATCGCGCTTGCCCGGGATCGCGGCATCACGGTGCGCGAGGAACGCTATTCGCTCGACCAGTGGCGCGCCGATGCGGCGAGCGGGCGGCTGATCGAATCGTTCGCCTGCGGCACCGCGGCGGTCGTCACCCCGATCGGCCAGGTCAAGGCGGGCTCGGGCGACTTCATGATCGGCTCGGGCGGCCCCGGCCAGCTGACCATGGCGCTGCGCGAGTCGCTGGTCGCGATCCAGCGCGGCAATGCGCCCGACCCGCACGACTGGCTCGAACGCGTCGGCTGAGGCCGGGGGCGGGAAATCGGCTCAAGGGGGTTTGCAGGAACGCGCGCGCCGCTATAAGCGCGCGCTTCCGACAGGCTGTTGGGGCGTCGCCAAGTGGTAAGGCAGCGGCTTTTGGTGCCGCCATTCCCAGGTTCGAATCCTGGCGCCCCAGCCAGCCACACATGATGAACCCCCGGTCATTCGTCAGCTAGCGATCGAGCTTCAGCGCTGGCAACTCGCCGAAATGCGGACGGCGAACCCGATGCGATCGACGACTAACCCGCCAGCGATTGCCCATCGTCGATCGTCATCACCGATCCGGTCACGTGCAAGCTCTGGTCCGAGCACAGGTAGACCAGGGCCTCGTCCAGTGAATCCTCCGCCATCAGGCGACGGCGCGGCCATTTGGCGATCTGGCGCGCGCCCGCATCGGTGCGGAACCAGTCGCCGTTGAGATCGGTCTCGATATAGCCGGGGCAAAGGATGTTGACGTTGATACCGCTCCGCGACCAGTCGCGTGCCAGCGTGCGGCCGAGCTGGAGCGACGCCGCCTTGGAAGCGGCATAGAGGGAGAGCCCCGGTGAGATCGCGGTGGCAGTGATCGACGAGACGATCACGATCCGGCCGCGTCCGCTGTCAAGCGACCCGCTTGCGATCATCCGCCGCGCCCCCTCGCGTGCGGTTAGGAACACGCCACGAACATTGACGCCCATCACCGCGTCGATCGCGGCGGCATCCACGTCGAGCGCCGGGCCGGCAACGTTCATTCCGGCATTGGCGACCACCGTATCGACCGCGCCGAACCGGGCGGCCGCGGCATCATAGGCGGCGATGACGGAGGCTTCGTCGGTGACGTCCATCGCCACCGCCAGCGCCTCGCCACCGGTTGCCGCGATCGCCTGCACCACATCGGCGAGCTGCGTCTCGCGCCGGGCGCCGAGCACGACCTTCGCCCCGGCGCCGGCAAGGATGCAGGCGAAGCGGGCACCGAGTCCCGACGACGCGCCGGTAACGAGAGCGACGCGACCGTTGAGCCTGTCCATTGCCATCCTCCGGTCAGCCCTGCACTGCGAGCGTGTCGCGCTTGATCTTCTTTGCGAGGCTCCATTTGTGGACCTCGGTCGGCCCATCATAGATGCGGAAGGCGCGAACCTCGCGGAAGATCTGCTCGACGATCGTGTCGCCCGAAACGCCGGTACCGCCCATTACCTGGACGCAGCGATCGGCGACGCGCATCAGCGCTTCGGAGACGGCGACCTTGGTCATCGAGCTTTCCGTCGTGCCGGGCGCGCCGCTGTCGAGCGTGCCGGCGCACCAGTCGATCATCAGTTCGGCCTGTTTGAGGTCGATCAAATTCTCCGCCAGCATGAAACCGACTCCCTCATGATCGATCAGGACCTTACCGAACGCTTGGCGTTTGCAGGCATAGGCAGTGGCGATCTCGTTGGCGCGCGAGGCGCCGCCGTGCCAGCGCATGCAATGCGTCAGCCGCGCGGGCGCCAGCCGGACCTGCGCGTAACGGAATCCCTCGTCGGGCTCCCCCAATATCTGGTCGGCGGGCACGCGCAGCCCATCGATCGCGACGATCGAATGTCCACCGGGCATCGAGCTGTCGATCGTGTCGAGCACCCGTTCGATCCGGACTGCGGGATCGGGCAAATCGACCAGGAACAATGTCGCGCCGCGCTCGGTCTTCGCCATCACGATGCCGACCGCCGCGCCGGCCGCGCCGGTGATGAATGCCTTGCGCCCGTCGATCACCCAATGATTGCCGTCCTGCCGGGCGGTCGTCCGCATCATCGACGGATCCGAACCTGCGCCGCCTTCGTCGGCGGGCTCGGTCATGAAGAACGCGGACCGCGCCTCGCCCGCGATCAGCGGTTTGAGGAAATGTTCCTTCTGCCCGACGGTCGCGACCTTGCCGAGCAGGTACATGTTGCCCTCGTCGGGCGCCGCTACGTTGATCGCCACCGGGCCGAGCGGGGACAGGCCGGCCGCGCGCAGCACGATCGCGGTCTCGCTATGGCTGAGGTGGCCGCCATCGGCGAGGATGTGCGGCGTCATCAGTCCCGCCGACCGGGCATGGCCGCGCAGTTCGGCGACCAGTTCCGGCGAAGGACCATGCGCACCGCAGCGTGGGTCGCGCTCATAAGCGACGACGACATCACGGACGAAAGCGTCGACCCGGTCGGCGATGTCGCGCGCGCGCTGCTTGGAGGTGTCACTCATGCGCTGGCCATTTTCAGGAGGCGAGATCGAGCGGCAAGGCAGCGCGGATGGCGAATTCAGTGACCTGGCGACCGATCAGCGCCAGTTGTTCCGCGACTTGCGGGTCCTCCGGTGCACCGCCCGCGTCGAACCGGCTCAGCCGGCAATTGATCGCAGCGGCAAAAGGGGTCGGCCAACCGCGAAAGGCGTGGACGATGGCGCGCAGCGCCGCGATCGTGCTGCCCGTCGCCTGCCAGCCATAAGCGGTGGCGATCAGCCCGACCGGCAAGTCGGTGAGATAGGGGCGGTGATCGCGCGCCGTTTCCTCCAGCAGGTCGAGCGCGTTCTTGACCACGCCCGAAATAGTACCGTGATAGCCGGGACTGGCGAGGATCAGGCCGGACGCATCGCGCACGGCGGCGACCAGTGCTGCTTCGCCCGGCGTGCGGGTCGGTGCTTTGGAATCGTAATGCGGCAGCGCGGCGATCATCTCGCCGCCGAACAGAAGGACCCGGGCACCGCGGGCCTCGGCCGCTGCCAGCGCGATGCGCAAGGCCGTCTCCGTCGACGAACCGCCGCCGGTAGTGCCGCCGATGCCGACGATCAGGGGCCGATCCGCTGCCACGCCGCGTTCCTCCAATATCCAAACGTTGATTGATTATCGGTCTATTTTTATGCCGGAGTCAACGCAGTCTGTGGGCAATGGTCAGCAGCACGGGGGACGGGCCATCGAGGAAATTGGCTTCGTCGGCGCGAATGCGGCGATAGGCGTCGCTTGCGGCGGCCATCCGCATCTCGGCGGTCGATCCGGACCAGGTGATGGCGGCGCCGTGAAAGGCGATCGCCGGATCGTGCGCCGCTGCCGCGGTCAGATGGTTCTGCTCGTAGCGCAGGAACGGGATGGCGCAGGCGAGCGGTCCGTGATGCCCGCGCCAATAGCGGCCGAAATCGTCATGGCCGAGGTCGGAGCGGCGGCGGATCAATTCGATGCTCTTGATCGCGTCGGACGGCGGTGCACCGTCGCGAATGACCGTCACGTCGACCGGCAGGATCAGACCGCCATCGCCCCGAGTGGATTGGGCATTGCGGGCGTCGGGCGAGGCGAAATATTCCTCCGCATACCCATCGAACAAAGGTTCGCGGTTACGATAGCCGCCGGCGAGGCAATGGTTCTGGACATAGCCGACCAGTTCCGGGCTCGTGTCGAGCATTGTCCGCACCTCGGCCAGCCAGGCGGCGTGGAAGACGTCGGGCGCCATGCCTGGCGGGCGGCGGCGCAGCCGGATCAACTTGTACATGACCCTCACATCTCCTGCGCCTGGGGACGGATCAGGATCTCGTTGATGTCGACCGCATCGGGCTCGCCGATCGCATAGGCGACGGCGCGCGCGACCGAATCCGCCGGTAGCGCGATCGCCGCGGCACCAGCGAGCCGCTTGAGCGAGGCGGGGTCGGTGATTCGTTCGAACAACTCGCTCTCGGTCGCGCCGGGCGAGATGATCGTCACGCGGATGCCGTCGGCAGTGACTTCCTGCCGCAATGCCTCGGAAATCACCCGCACCGCGTGCTTGGTCGCGGCGTAGACCGCCGATCCGCCATTGATCTTGTGCCCGGCGACCGAAGCGATCGAGATGATATGGCCTGATCGCTGTGCTTTCATCCGCGGCAGAGCCGCGGCGATCGCATAGAGCACGCCCTTGATATTGGTGTCGATCATCGCGTCCCAGGCGTGGATGTCGAGGATATCGAGCCGCGAGATCGGCATGATCCCGGCATTGTTGACCAGCACGTCGATCCTGCCGAACTGCTCCACGGCACGCACGACCAATGCTTCCATCGAATCGCGGTCGGTCACGTCGGCAGCGACCGCCAGCGCCTTCCCTCCGGCTGCCTCGATCTCGGCGACCAATGCATTCAGCCGGTCGGTCCGGCGCGCGCCCAGCACCACCGCCGCGCCGCTCCCCGCCAATCGCCGTGCGATTGCAGCGCCAATGCCGCTGCTTGCTCCGGTGATCACCGCAATCTTGCCTGCGATATTGTCCATTTCTCTTCCCTCGCGCTTGACCGGCCGGAATTCGTCGGTAGCTTATCTAACATCGATTGGAAATAAAGCGGCCAATATGCCGGCGAGCTACGATCGTCCCTGCTGGAGAGCGCGATGCCCAAACCAACCGCCTATATCGTCGACGCCCTCCGGACCGCCGGCGGGCGCCGCAACGGCAAGCTGGCGGGCTGGCATCCAGCCGATCTCGGCGGGGCGATGCTCGACGCGATCGTGGCGCGCAGCGAGATCGATCCGGCGGCGGTCGAGGACGTGATCATGGGCTGCGTCAGCCAGGGCGGCGAGCAGGCGTTCCAGGTCGGCCGCAACGCGGTGCTGGCGTCGCGCCTGCCCGAAAGCGTACCGGCGGTCACGATCGACCGCCAATGCGGCAGCTCGCAGCAGGCCATCCAGTTCGCGGCCCAGGCAGTGATGTCGGGGACGCAGGACATGGTGATCGCCGCGGGCGTCGAGAGCATGACGCGCGTGCCGATGTTCTCGACGGGTGCCTTGTTCGAACAGGCCGGGCTCGGCAAGGCCAAGTCGCCGCACCAGGAGGCGCGCTATCCCGGCATCCGGTTCAGTCAGTTCACCGGCGCGGAAGCGATCGCGCGCAAATACGGGCTGAGCCGGGAAGATCTAGATCGCTACGCGCTGGAGAGCCACCGCCGCGCCGCGGCCGCCACCGACCGTGGCGATTTCGATGCCGAGATCGTGCCGCTGGCGATCGAGACGCCCGATGGACTGGCGCTGCACCGGCACGATGAGGGCATTCGCCATGACGCGACACTCGACTCGATCGGCGCGGTCAAGCTGTTGCAGGAAGGCGGGGTGATCTCGGCCGCCAATGCCAGCCAGATTTGCGACGGCGCTTCGGCGGTGCTGATCGTCTCGGAACAGGCGCTCAAGGATCATGGCCTGACGCCGATTGCCCGGATCCACAATTTGACCGTCACCGCTGGCGATCCGGTGATCATGCTCGAAGAGCCGTTGTTCGCGACTGATCGGGCACTCAAACGCGCGGGCCTGAGGATCGAGGATATCGACCTCTACGAAGTCAACGAGGCGTTCGCACCGGTCCCGCTCGCCTGGCTGCAGCACACCGGCGGCGATCCGGCGAAGCTCAACGTCCATGGCGGCGCGATCGCGCTGGGCCATCCGCTCGGCGCCTCGGGTACCAAATTGATGGCGACGTTGGTCCACGCGCTTCGCAAGACCGGCGGGCGGCTGGGCCTCCAGACGATGTGCGAGGGTGGTGGCACGGCCAACGTCACGATCGTGGAGCGGTTGTGAGCGGCCCGCTCCGGATCGAGCGGCGCGGCGCGGTCGACTGGGTCACGCTCGAGTGCCCCGACCGGCTCAATGCGCTCGACGCCGCGCTGATCGACGCGTTGCTGCGCTATTTCGAGAGGCTCTACGACGACGACGTTTGCCGGGTGGTCGTGCTGCGCGGCGCTGGTCGCGCTTTTTGCGCCGGCGCGGATCTTGGAAGCGAGTTGACCCGTCGCGTCACCGATGACGGCATCGCCGCGTCGATGCGCGTCCAGCGCAACATCCGCAACATCATGCTGGCGATGCGGCGCTGTCCGCAGCCGATCATTGCCTTGCTCCACGGTGCAGCGGTTGGCGGCGGCTTCGCATTGGCGCTCGCCAGCGATATCCGTATCGCCGCGCCCGATACGCGGATGAACGCCGCCTTCATCAAGATCGGGATCGGCGGGTGCGACGTCGGGGTCAGCTATTTCCTGCCGCGGCTCGCCGGCGCGTCGCTCGCGCACGAATTGATGCTGACCGGCCGCGATCTGCCCGCCGATCGTGCGTTCCGGCTAGGGCTCGTCGCCGATGTCGTCGAGCATGACCGGCTGGAGGAAAGTGCCGCCCTCTATGTCGACGCGATGCTTGCCACGGCGCCGATGGGACTCGCCCTGACCAAGGAAGTGATCAACGTCAATCTCGATGCACCCGGACTGGAAGCGGCAATGGCGCTCGAGGATCGCAACCAGGTGATGCTCTCGCAAAGCGCCGATTTCCGCGAGGGCGCCGCGGCCTTTCGAGAGAAACGTCCGCCGATATTCACCGGCCGATAGAGATGCGCTCGGAGGTTTCGGGCTGTATCTCAGGCTTGTTATCTAACAGTGGTTGATTTATCATTCGGCAATGAGGAGAGGGACATGACGCCGATCGCGGTCGCGGATGCCGAGGCCGTCAATTGGAACCGCGAGGCGGATGTCGTCGTCGTCGGGTTCGGCGGCGCGGGCGTCAGCGCGGCGCTGCAGGCCCGCGAGGATGGCGCCGGTGTCATCCTGATCGACCGCTTCGGCGGCGGCGGCACCACCACCTATAGCGGCGGCGTGATCTATGCCGGCGCCACGCGCTTCCAGCGCGAGGCGGGGCTCGAGGACAGCGTCGACAACATGCTCGCCTATCTCGCGATGGAAGTGGGCGACGCGGTGAATCCGGAAACGCTCCGCCGCTTTTGCGAAGGAAGTGCCGGCGACCTGGATTGGCTGATCGCGCACGGCGTCGCTTATGCCTCCGACCCCTATCTCGAGAAGATCACTTATCCGCCCGAGGGCAAGTATCTCTATTATTCGGGCAACGAGAAATCACCCGCCTTTGCCGCCAAGGCGACGCCTGCGCCGCGCGGCCATCGCGCGGTCGGTCCGGGTTTCGGCGGCGCGCACTACATCGCGGCGTTACGTCAGGCGGCGATCCGCGAGGGGGTCGCATTGATGCTCCACACGCGCGTCACCCGCTTGGTTGTCGATGATGCCGGCCGCGTGCTCGGCGTCGAGGCGATCGAACTGCCCGCCACGCGGCACGCCGAGCATCAGGCGCATTATGCGAAGGTCAGTCCCTATGTGCCCCACAACCACGCCAGGACCGAGCGCGCGGCCAGGGCAATGGCGAAGCTGGAGGCCGAACACGGCCGCGCCGTCCTGATCCGTGCCCGGGGTGGCGTGATCCTGGCCACTGGCGGCTTCGCCTATAGCCGCGATCTCGTCGGCCAGAGCGATCCGGTGCTCGGCAGGCATTATGACGTCAGTCACCGCCTTTCGACGATGGGCAATGACGGGTCTGGGGTGGCGATGGGGCAATCGGTCGGGGGCGCCACCGGGCATATGGATTCGGTCTATATCGCGCGTAATATCGCCCCGCCCGAGGCTTTGCTCGAAGGCATATTGGTCAATCGCGATGGCAAGCGCTTCGTCGCCGAAGATGCCTATGTCAGCTTGATCGGCGGCGTGCTCGCGCGCCAGCCCGAGGGCCAGGCCTGGCTGATCGTGCCTGCCCGGGCATTCCGCCAGTCGATCCGCGAGGCGCTCACTTGCGGGTGGCAGCGGTTCAAATATTTCGGGGTTCCGATGCTGATCAATTACGCGCTGGGCGGCACGCGCCGTGGCGGCAGCGTCGAGGCACTGGCGCGCAAGGCGGGGATCGATCCGCTCGCGCTGCGCGCCACGGTCGCCGGCCACGATGCCGATCTCGCCGCCGGCCGGCCCGACGCGGTCGGCAAGACCGAAGAGCTCCGCACACCGCTTGGCAAGGGGCCGTTCTATGCGATCAACATGTCGATGGCGAACCGCCATGCCCTCACCAAGTTCATGACGTTGGGCGGACTGACCGTCGACGAGGAAAGCGGCGCGGTGACGCGCGCGGACGGCACCGCGGTGGCCGGCCTCTATGCCGCGGGGATGTCGGCGGTCGGGCTCCATTCGAACGGCTATATCAGCGGGCTTTCATTGGCCGACGGAGTCTTTTCCGGCCGCCGCGCCGCACGCCATGCCGCTGCGGCCTCGGGGCCGAAGCCGGCCAACCGCCCCCTCGAATCGGTGGTCTGATCCGATGAAGCACCAGGCATTATCCAGCATCGAAGAGATCGTCGAAGAGGCGCGCAACGGTCGGATGTTCATCCTGGTGGACGACGAGGATCGCGAGAATGAAGGCGATCTGGTCATCCCGGCGCAAATGGCGACTCCCGACGCGATCAACTTCATGGCGCGCGAGGGACGCGGGCTGATCTGCCTTTCGATGACGCGGTCGCGGATCGAGCAACTCGGCCTCGATTTGATGAGCCGCGACAACCGCACCGCGTTCGAAACCGCCTTTACCGTCTCGATCGAGGCACGCGAAGGCGTCACCACCGGCATCTCCGCCGCCGATCGCGCGCGGACCATCGCGGTCGCGATCGACGCATCCAACGGTCCCGACGAGATCGTCACGCCGGGGCATGTCTTCCCGCTGGTCGCACGCGATGGCGGCGTGCTGGTCCGCGCCGGGCATACCGAGGCGGCGGTCGATATCGCCCGGCTCGCCGGCCTCACGCCCGCGGGCGTGATCTGCGAGATCATGAAGGATGACGGCACGATGGCGCGGATGGACGACCTTGTCGCCTTCGCCCAGTTGCACGCGCTCAAGATCGGCACGATCCGCGACCTGATCGCCTATCGGCTGCGCCGCGATCACAATCTCAACCGGGTCGGCGAGGCGCGGTTCCAGAGCATGTTCGGCGGCGACTGGACCGCGATCACGTTTCGCAACAAAGCAGCCGGCAGCGAGATGCTCGCCCTGGTGAAAGGCGAAGTCGACCCCGCCAAACCGACGTTGGTCCGGATGCACGTGGTCGACGTTTTCACCGACATGCTTGGCGTCGCCGGCGACCGCCACGGCCTGCTGCAAAGCGCGATGGCCGAGATCGCGCGCGAAGGCGCGGGCGTGATCGTGATGATCACCCAACAGATGCCCAACATGCTCACGCGCTTCATCAGCCGCAAATCGGACGAGAGCCCGGCGGTCAGCGACCTCGAGGCATTGCGCGACTACGGCGTCGGCGCGCAGATATTGTCCGCGCTCGGCGTGCACGACATGATCCTGATGACCAATTCACCGCGCACCTTGGTGGCGTTGCAAGGGTTCGCACTCGACGTGGTAGGGCATCGCGCGATGACCAGCACGCCGCCGTCGACCTGGATCCAATGAGCGCACCCGCGCCGTCGCTCCACGCGGCGCTCGCCTTTCGCCGCGGCCCCGTCATGCCCAACCGCCTGGCGCTGGCACCGCTCACCAATCTGCAGAGCCATGACGATGGCACGCTGTCGGACGACGAGTTCGCCTGGCTGGTGAAGCGCGCCGCCGGCGGCTTCGGCATGGTTATGACCTGTGCTGCGAGCGTCCACGCGCTCGGCAAGGGGTTTCCGCGCCAGCTCGGCGTGCATGACGACGCGCATCTTCCCGGTCTCGAACGCCTCGCCACCACCTTGCGCGCGGCGGGCGCGTCGTCCTCGGTCCAGCTGCAGCATTCGGGTGGCCGCGCACCGCGCGAGCTGGTCCCGGACATTCCGGTGAGCGCGGTCGACGATCCGAAACGGGGCGTCCGCGCCTTGTCTACCGGCGAAGTCGAGCAGGCAATCGAGGATTTCATCCTCGCCGGGTTGCGCGCCGAACGCGCCGGGTTCGACGGCGTCGAGGTGCATGGCGCGCACGGCTATCTGCTTTGCCAGTTCCTCGACACGCGCAATGTCCGCGGCGACCGCTATGGCGGCAGCGCCGAGAACCGTTCGCGGATGATCCGCGAAGTGATCGCCGGGCTGCGTGGGCGTGCGTCGCCCGATTTACAGATTGGGGTGCGCCTGTCGCCCGAACGTTACGGCATCGACCTCGGCGAGGCACGCGCGCTCGCCGCCTTGCTGCTGCGCGAGGGGCGGGTCGATTATGTCGACATATCGTGCTGGGACACGTTCAAGCTTCCCGAGGATCCTGCCTGGCAAGCGCGCGACCTGATCGGCTGGTTCGCCGATCTCGACCGCCACGGTACCGCGCTCGGTGTTGCCGGCAAATTGACCGATGCCCACAACGCACGCCAGTGTCTCGCGCGCGGCGCCGATTTCGTGCTGATCGGGCGCGGCGCGATCCTGCATCACGATTTCGCGCGCCGCGTCGGTGAGGATGAGGCCTTCGCCAGCGTTCCGCTTCCGGTAAGCCGCGCGCATCTCGCCACGGAAGGGCTCGGCCGGGATTTCATCGATTACATGGCAACCTGGCCGGGCTTCGTCGCGGAGGAAGCGGCATGAGCCGGACATTGCAGATCGTCGAAGTCGCCCCGCGCGATGGCCTCCAGAACGAAAGCACGCTCGTCTCGACCACCGACAAGGTCGCGCTGATCGAACGGATGATCGAGGCGGGCGCGCGGCGCTTCGAGGTCGGTAGTTTCGTCAACCCGAAGCGCGTGCCGCAAATGGCCGACACGCCCGAATTGGTCGCGGCGCTGCCCGATCGCGTCGATGTCAGCTATATCGGCCTGTGTCTCAACCTGAGGGGCGTCGAACGCGCGGCCGGGTCGCGCGCCGGCAACAAGCGCGGCGTCGATGAGGCGGGGTGCGTTACCGTCGCCAGCGATGGCTTCGGCCAAGCCAACCAGGCGCAGACATGGGCGGAGTCGGTCGCCGAGAACAGCGCGATGCTGGCGCTGGCCCGGCGCGAAGGGCTCGTGCCGCAGGTCACCATCGCCGTCGCTTTCGGCTGCCCGTTCGAAAAGGCGGTGCCCGAGCAACGCGTGCTCGATATCGCCCGCCGCCTGGCCGAAGCCGGCCCGGTCGAGATCGCGCTCGCCGACACGATCGGTGTGGCTGTCCCAAGTCAGGTCCGCGATCTGATCGGCGCACTGCGCGAGCAGATTCCGGCGGATGTCCGCCTCCGTGCCCATTTCCACGACACGCGCGCGACGGGGGTCGCCAATGCCTGGGCGGCGTGGGAGGCCGGGGCGGACGTGCTCGACAGCTCGCTTGGCGGGCTGGGCGGTTGCCCGTTCGCTCCCGGCGCGACCGGCAATGTTGCAACCGAGGATCTGGTCTATCTGTTCGAACGGTCGGGCGTGGCCACGGGCATCGACCTCGACCGCGCGATCGCGCTCAACCGATGGTTCGCCGGCGTGATGGGCAAGCCGCTTCCGTCCGGCGTGGGAAGGGCGGGGGGATTCTGACCTCAAGCCCGATCCGGTAGAACTACTCTCTCGCCACCCCGGCGAAGGCCGGGGTCCAGTGGCGGCGCGCTCACGGCGGTGGGATGCCATCTCCATGGCATGGTTACTGGACCCCGGCCTTCGCCGGGGTGGGTTTCGAAGTGGATGAGTCAGACCCGGCGGGCGCCCTCAACTCGCCGGGGGCAGCATCGCGCTCGAAATGCCCTGATCGGCGAGCACGAACGATCCCTGCAGCGCCTTGGCGGCATCCGAGCACAGGAACAGTGCCACTTGCGCGATATCGTCCGGCTCCATCATGGCATTGCCATAGGGGCTGATCGATCGTGCCTCGCGGCGGACCATGCCTTCCTGCTGTTCTGGAGTCAGCTCGTCGCTCTCGAACCCGAGCATCGGTGTGCGGACCGATCCCGGGCCGATCGAGTTGCAGCGGATGTTCGACCGCCGAAGCTCGGGCGCCAGCGTGCGGGTGAAATGCGCGATCGCAGCCTTGGTCGCCGCATAGACGGCGAATTCGTTGACGCCGAGCACTGCCGCTCCCGAGGAGATGTTGACGATCGACCCGCCGCCGCTGCGCCGCATCACCGGCAACACCGCCTGGATCATCGAGATCGGGCCGATCGTGTTGACGCCGAACATCAGGTCGATCTTGGCCGCGCTCATCTCCTCGATCGGTCCCCAGGCACACACGCCGGCGCTCTGGATGAGGATGTCGAGCCGGCCATGGTCGCGTTCGACCCCGGCGATCAGCGCCGCGATCGCCGCGCGGTCGGTGATATTGCAGGTCGCGGCCTGCGCCTTGCCGCCCGCCGCGACAATCCGGTCCACGACCGGCTGGATCGCGGCGACCGGCTGTTCGGACGTGGCGATCACGGTCGCGCCGTTTCGCGCAAACAAGGCGGCGATGGCCGCGCCGATCCCCGAACTGCCGCCGGTGACGATCGCGATCTTGCCGTCAAGCATTATTGGTCTCCTGGATGCGGCCGGCGAAATGCCCTTCGCGGATCGCGATCAGCAAGTCGCGCGGAGCGTTCGCGTCGCCGATCAGATGAAGCTCGTACGGCCGGTGTGCGCGCGTCCCGCCGCCGAGCGCGCGATAGAGGTCGTTCTGCGCTTCGTTGTACGAGATGAACACGACCGTTTCGGCCGGCACGTCCCAGATCTGCTCGCCGTCGAGATAACCAAGTGTGCAACTGTCCGTACCGATCGCCACCAGTCGACCGCCCACCACCAGGGTGAAATCGCCCTGGCGGAGACGGCGCAGCGCCGGGCTGGAACGCACGATCACCTCGATCTGCGGCGCGAACGAACTGTGCCGCGCGACGAAGGTCACCTTGACGCCGTTCGCGACGAGGTACTCGGCCGCGGCGATGCCTTCGTAATGGCCGACATCGTCGAACACGACCGCCGACGCGCCGAGCTTGTCGGGCGGCAGGAACAGCAAGTCGTGCGAGTTCAGCACGTGGCGCTGGCCGAAGCCGGGCACCGGCGCTTCGGGCCGCGCCGCCTGCAGGCCGTCCATGCGGGGCAGCGATCCGGTCGCGACGATCACGACATCGGGCTGCTCCGCTAGCACGTCGTCGGCCTCGGCATAGGTCGACAAGCGGATGTCGACGCCGAGATGGTAGAGTTCCTGTTCCTGCCAGTAAGTGATGTCGCCGATCGTCGCCGACTTGGGCGCGCGCTTGGCGATGTTGATCGTGCCGCCCAGTGCCGGCTGTGCCTCGATCAGCACCACCTTGTGCCCGCATGTCGCCGCCAGCCGCGCTGCTTCCATGCCCGCAGGTCCGCCGCCGACGATCACCACCTTTTTCGGGTCGGCGACGGGGACGATCAGATCCTCGGACAAGGTGCGCTCATACCCGACCACGGGATTGACGGTACAGCCCATGCGCTGCTGCGCGGTGCGGATCCCGCCGACACAGCCCTGGTTGCAGGCGATGCAGGGCCGTACGCGCTCGGCATTGCCGGCCAGCGTCTTGGCGACCAGATCGGGTTCGGCGATCATCGGCCGTACATAGCTGACCATGTCGCCCAGGCCTTCCTTGATCGCCTGGTTGCCTTCCTCCAGCGTGCGATAGCGGCCGGCGATCATCGTCGGGACATCGGCGCGTTTCGCGATCGGCTCGGCCGAACTGAGCATATAGCCGGCCGGCTGGTCCATGCAGCCGAGCATCGACGAGATGCTGTAGGGGCTGCCCATCGAGGCGCTGACATAATCGACCAGTTTGTCGGCGCAGAGCCGCGCGACCACCTCGCCGGCTTCCTCGGGCGTCAGCCCGCCCGGCGCGTTATAGTCGGACAAGCGGATGCCGAGCGGATAGTCGCGGCCCAGCCGATCGCGCATCGTCTGCAAGAGGTCACGGCCGAACCGTATGCGGTTGTCGAGGCTACCGCCATAATCGTCGTCGCGGCGGTTGGTCAGCGGGCAGAGGAACTGGTGGATCAGATAGCCATGGCCGAAATGCAGCTCGACGCCGTCGAGCCCGCTTTTCTGCACGCGCAAGGCGGCGTCGACATAGGCCTCGCTGATCTCGTCGATCTGGTCCTGCGTCATCGCGAATGGCGTATTGACCAGCCCGAGCGGGCAGGGGACGTTGGAGGGGGAGATCGGTGCCTGGCCCGTCGCCGGCGCCCAGCGATGGCCGCCATGCCAGAGCTGGACGAAGGTCCGCATGCCATAATGCGCGCCCGATTTCGCCAGCGCCGCAAAGCCCGGGATGATCGAATCGTCGACCGCGTCGACCGTATGGTTGGCGGACGACCGGTGGATCACCGTCGCCTCGAGGATGTTGAGCCCGACTCCCGATTTCGCTCGTGCTTCGTGATAGGCGATCAGTTCGTCGCTGATCACGCCGCGGCCATAGCTGGTGCCGTGGCTGGCGCGGGCGATCCGGTTCTTCACCTCGAGCCCGTTGATCGAGATCGGACTCAGGATGTGATCGAGCGACACAATGCACCTCTCCTACCCGTCGGCCCAATTGGCCTGACGGCATTTATAGCGACCAGACCACCTTGTCGGCGATCAGCCCGTCAATCTCCGCCGCGTCAAACCCGGCCTCCGCCAGGATCTCGGCCGCGGGCCGCGCGCTGCGCGGGTTGATCTCGGTGACCAGATCGGGATGCTCCGACAGACGCGGCGCCGGCGCGGCGGTGAGCACGCCCTGATCGTCCACTGTCACCGTCGCGCGGGCGGCGTTGTGCGGGTCGCGGGCAAGCTCGTCCACCGTCAGCACCGGTGCGCCGCACGAATCGATCGCGGCGAACAATGGCGTCCATTCATGCTGCGGCCTGGTACGGAATGCCGCCGCCACGCGCTCGCGCAGCGCCGGCCATTGCGACCGGTCCATCTGTGCCCGCGCCGAGGCGTCGACATCGCCGAGCCCGAGAATCGCGAGCATCGCCGTGTAGAATTTCTGCTCGATCGCCCCGACCGAAAACCATTTCTCGTCGGCACAGCGATAGACGCCGTAGAACGGCGCCTTGCCGCCGAGCAGGCTGTGCGCGGGGTCGCCGTCCCACAGGCCCAGCTCGAGCTCGCCGAACATCGCACCGAGCATATACGAGGCGCCGTCGACGATCGCGGCATCGACCACTTGCCCCTTGCCGGTCCGCTGGCGCTCGACCAGTGCCATCAGCACGCCGATCATCAGCGTGTAGGAGCCGTTGGCGAGATCGCCGAGCAGGCCCGGCGGCGCGGTCGGCTTGTCCTCTCCGATCACGTTGAGCGCCCCGGCAATGGCGAGATAGTTGATGTCGTGCCCGGCACGGGTGGCATAGGGACCGCTCTGCCCCCAGCCGGTCAGTCGCGCGTAGATCAATCCCGGATTGGCCGCGATCAGTGCGTCGGGGCCGAGGCCGAGCCGCTCCATCACGCCGGGACGGAAGCCCTCGACCAGGATATCCGCTGATCTCGCCAGTCGCCGCGCCGTCTCCTGCCCGCCCGGCGAGCGCAGGTCGAGCCCGATCGCCTGCTTGCCGCGCGACATCGCGATGCTGGGATCGAACGGCATCGGATCGGGCCGGCGCACGCTCAACACGCTCGCCCCGAAATCGGCGAGCATCATCGTCGCGAAGGGGGCGGGGCCGAGGCCGCTCAGGTCGAGGACGCGAAGTCCCGACAGCGGGCCACGGCGTGCCGGGCTCGCCTCATCCACGGTCAGGCGTTCGCGGCCAATGCCGGCCGCGACTGCGCGTTGAGCTGCGGCACCACCTCATTCCCCAATATCTCGACCATCTCGACATATTCTTCGCGCGGCACGCCGCCCATGTCCATCTTGATCAGGTTGACGTCGGCGCCGACCAGATTGCTCAATTCGATCAGCCGGTCCGCAAAGCGCGCCGGTCCGCCGACGATCGCCGGACCCTGGGTCGACAGGAACTCATAGTCGAAGGTCGAGGTCAGATAAGCGGGCGGATTGTCGTTCACGCTCTTGATCATGGCCTGGTTGAAGGCGTGATAGCCGCGGTAACGCGGCTCGTAGCGCTCGCGCGCGCTCGCATCGGTCTTGGCGACCCAGCCGTGCCAGCAGGCCCCGACCCGCGACGCATGCTTGTGGCCGGCTTCGGCGAACGCCTCGCGATAGATTTCCGCCACCGCGACGAACTTGTCGGGTTTACCGAACGCGCTGGGCAGCATCAGGTTGAGGCCCAGCCTGCCGGCGAGCTGCGCTGTCGCCGGCGAGCTGCCGCCGCCGATCCAGAAGGGCGGCCGCTCGCGCTGGATCGGTGTCGGCTCGAGATGCTGGCCATTGATCGGAGGGCGGAACTGCCCTTGCCAATGGACCGGCTCGCCCGACCATAATTGGCACGCCAATTCCATCGCCTCGGCGAAGCGCGCTGGCGAATCGGCGGCCGACTGGCCGAACAGATCATAGGTTTTCTCGAAGAAATTGCCCCGTCCGGTGACCAATTCGAGCCGCCCGTTCGAGATCACGTCGACCGTGGCATAGTCCTCGGTCATGCGCAGCGGGTCGAGGTTCGCGGCGAGCGCCACTGATGTCCCCAGCCGCAGCCGCGTGGTGCGCTCGGCGATCGCCGCCAGCACCACTGCGGGCGAGGAGAAGGTGTAATTTATGCCGTGATGCTCACCGATATAATAACCCTGGATACCGGTGCGATCGGCGACCGCGGCCGCATCCAGCGTCATCGCGTAGCGCTCGCTCGCCGAGAATCGGCGCCCCGTCACGGGATCATCCATGATGTCGCCCAACGACATGAGTGCGATTTCCATGCATCCCTCCGGCATCCGTTTGAACTTCTCTTACAGTGTATGTTTCGAATCGCAATAGCCTTTCGCGATTGGTGGTCCTCCGACACTTGAGAAGGGCGACCGATAGTGGGTATTCACACCTACAGAAGGCTCTCGATAAGCTGTTGCTCACCAATTCTGTCGATGTTAGGTTATGAGTCGGAACGGTGCCGTGCTCGACGCGGACGATGTGGCTATGAGAGGATATCGGGATGGGCGTTCACCACTTTGCGATCGCGGCGAAGGACTTCGACACCTCGCATCATTTCTACACCGTGGTGATGGGCTTCCCGCTTGTCGCCGGGGTCAAGCGCCAGGCGCCGGGCGGCGGCTGGACCAAGCATATGTTCTACGACATCGGCGACGGCCAAACGATGGCGCTGTGGGATTTGCGCGGGATCGAAGGCATCCAGCTCAACCCCGACGAATGGCGCGCCGCGATCTCGACCGGGCTCGGCCTGCCGCGCTGGGTCAACCACTTCGCCTTCAACTGCGTGGGCGGCGAGGAAGAGCTCCAGCAGCGCAAAAAGAACTGGCTCGACAACGGCTATCACGTGTCGATGACCGACCATGAGTTCATCCGCTCGATCTACACGTTCGATCCCGACGGCAATCTCGTCGAATGGACCTACGATACGCGGCCGATAAACGCGGACGACACGCAATATGCGCACGACATCCTGGTCGACAACACGCCGGCGACCGAGCCCGATTACGAAGGGCCGTTCGAGCGCTCCACCGTACCCAAATTCCGTGCCACGCCGACGCCGATGCCGGTCGATTGAGACAGCGGCAGGCAGACGCGTCATCGTCGCGCGCGGCGCGGCGATGACCGGTATGGGGAGGAAGCGTGGGCGGAACGACAGACGAGGCGCCGGCGCGGGGCCGCAATGAGGGCGGTCCGGCGCTGATCGAATTGTACCGGCGGATGGTGCTGATCCGCGAGGCCGAGAAGAATTGCGGGGCATTGTTCGCCGCGGGCGACATCCCCGGATTCATCCACCTGAGCGATGGGCAGGAAGGCGTCAGCGTCGGGGTGATGGCCTCGCTCCGGCCCGACGACACGATCGCCTCGACGCATCGCGGGCACGGCCATGCCCTGGCCAAGGGACTCGGCCTCGACGGCTTCTTCCGCGAGCTGATGGGCAAGGCCGACGGCGCCTGCAAGGGGCGTGGCGGCTCGATGCATGTCGCCGACCTCTCGGTCGGGATGCTGGGGGCGAACGGCATCGTTGGCGGGGGTATCGCGATCGCCCTGGGCTCGGGGCTCGCGCAGAAACTGCGCGGCGGCGACGGGCTGGCGGTATCCTTTTTCGGCGACGGCGCGCTGGCCGAGGGGATCATCCACGAATGCCTCAACATCGCGCAGCTCAAGACCATCCCGATGCTGTTCGTGTGCGAGAATAACGGCTGGTCGGAATTCAGCCCGACCTCGACCCAGGTGACCTTCACGCTGGAAAAGCTCGCCGCGGCCTATGGCATTCCCTATTTCGGGATCGATGGATCGGACGTGGAGGCAGTCGCCGATCTCGCCGCCGACCTCGTCGCCCGCATCCGGCGCGAGCGCGGCCCGATCGTGCTCGAATGCTCGACCACCCGGATCCGCGGCCATTATGAGGGCGATTCGCAGCGCTACCGCAACGATCCGGCGCCGCCGGTCGACCCGCTGGCGATCGCACGCGCGACGCTCGCGGCACGCGGCACCAATGCAGCTGACCTCGAGGCGATCGAAGCGGCGATCCGGGCCGACGTGCAGCAGGCGGTCGACACGGCGCGGCTGAGCTTCGAGGAGACGCTCTTCGAGGCGCAGGCCGAAGTCTATGCGGCGGAGGCGACGCGATGAGCGAGGCGCGTTTCGCCCATGCGGTCAACCGCTCGCTCGACGATGCCATGGCGCGCGATCCGACGGTGCTGTTGCTCGGCGAGGATATCGCCAATGCCGGCGGCACCTTCGCGGTGACGCGCGGGCTGCTCGACAAATACGGGCCGGACCGGGTGATCGACATGCCGATCGCGGAGAACGCCATCGCCGGCATGGCGGTCGGGCTCGCGCTCGGTGGCTATCGCCCGGTGATCGAGATCATGTTCATGGACTTCATGACGCTGACGATGGACGCCGTCGTCAACCAGGCGGCCAAGCTCCATTTCATGTTCGGCGGGCAAGGTGCGGTGCCAATGGTGGTACGCACCCAGCATGGCGGCGGGCTCAATGCCGGGCCGCAGCATTCGCAATGCCTGGAAGCGTGGTTCGCGCATATCCCGGGGTTGAAGGTGGTGGTGCCGGCGACGCTCGACGACGCCTATGCGCTGCTGCAGAGCGCGATCGCCGACCCCAATCCGGTGATCTTCGTCGAGAACAAGGCGCTCTATCCGATGAAGGGCGAGCTGTCCGACGTGCCCGAGCCGGTGCCGCTGGGCAAGGCGCGGATCGCACGGCGTGGGGCGGACGTCACGGTCGTCAGCTATGGCGCGATGGTCCACAAGGCGCTGGCCGCGGCGGGCACGCTGGCGGGGGAGGGGATCGAGGTCGAGGTGATCGACCTGCGCACGGTCCAGCCCTGGGACGAGGCGGCGGTGCTCGAATCGCTGTCGCGCACCCACCGGCTGGTCGTCGCGCACGAAGCGGTCGAGGCATTCGGCGTGGGCGCGGAGATCGTCGCGCGTATGGCGCATATCGGGTTCAACGAGCTCGACGGGCCGATCGTCAGGGTCGGCGGCGCGTTCATGCCGGTGCCGTTCGGACGGACGCTCGAGGTCGAGTATATGCCGTCCGCGGCACGGGTCGTCGACGCGGTGCGCGCGACCTATGACTGAGCAAGCCGCCGCGATTGTCATGCCCAAGCTCGGGCTGACCATGTCGGAAGGATTGATCGCCGAATGGCTGGTCGCGCCGGGCGACGACGTCGCTACCGGCCAGGTCCTGTTCGTGGTCGAGACCGACAAGATCAGCAACGAGATCGAGGCGCCGGCACCGGGACGGATCGTCTCGCTGCTGGCCGAGGCGGGGGATGTGGTTGCCGTCGGCGTGCCGGTGGCGACGTGGACCGGACCGGGCGCAGCCGATGTGCCGCCATTGCCTGCGGAGGATGCGGCGATGCCCGTTGCCGTCGATTCCGCTCCGCCTCCAACCACGCCGGCAAATGCGGTTGGCCGCATCCTGTCGACCCCGCTGGCCCGGCGGCTGGCAAAGCTCGACGGCGTCGACATCGCGCAGGTCACGGGAACCGGCGCGCGGGGCCGCATCCAGGCGTGCGACGTGCAGGCCGTGATCGACGCGCGCGGTGCGACGCCCGCGCGGTCAGCACCCGCGCCAGGCCGCGACCTTCGCCCGCTGATCGCGGCGCGCGTCGCGCGCAGCAAGGCGGAGATTCCGCATTTCTACGTGGCGGCCGATGTCCGGTTCGATGCGCTGACGGCGCTGCGCAACGACCTCAACGCCGACCCGCTGGCGCCGCGCAAGCTGAGCATCACCGCGTTCCTGGTTGTCGCCGTTGCCCGCGCGCTCGCTTTGATGCCCGAAGCGAATGTCCTGTGGCGCGGGAATCGCGCGGCGCCGCTCTCACGGATCGCGATCGGGATCGCGGTCGATACGCCGGGCGGCGTGATGGCGCCGGTGGTGCCGATGAACGGCACCATCCACGCCGTTGCCGATCGCCTCGACGCGGCGATCGAGCGCGCGCGGCAGGGCCGGCTCGGCGCGGCCGATGCCGGCGAGGCGGCGATCGGCATCTCCAATGTCGGGATGTTCGCCGTGCGCTCGCTCACCCCGATCATCGATCCCGATCAGAGCTTCATGCTTGGCGTCGGCGCGCCTCAGGCGGTGTTCCGGCCCGGCCCGGACGGTGCTCCGCTGGCGGTGCGGGAAGTGACGCTCAGTCTCGCTTGCGATCACCGCGCGATCGACGGGGCGGGTGCCGCGCGCTTCCTGGCGACGATCGTCGACCTGCTCGAACATCCCGGGCGGCTGCTCGTCGAGCGCGGGGGTTAGCGCTCGAACGTTACGACCTGATCCAGCCCGGCGCGCGTCGTGCGGAAGCCGTTGGCCGGGTGATCGGGATCGGCATAGCCGAACGAGATGCCGCAGACGATCTTGCGGTGCGCCGGGATGCCGAAGTGCGCACGGATGAAATCGGACACGCCGGCGAGCGCCGCCTGCGCGATCGTGGCGATGCCGAGGCTCTGCGCCGCGAGCATGACGTTGGCAACATAGGCGCCGCAATCGATCGCGCCGTAAACGCCGAGATCCTCCTCGGTGGTGATGATCATCACGTGCGGCGCACCGAACAGGCGGAAATTCTCCAGCATCTGCCTGCCCGATGCTTCGCGGTCGCCATGCGCGACGCCGACGCTGCGATAGAGCGCCCAGCCGGTCTCGCGCTGACGCTCCTTGTAGACACCGACATAGCGCGCCGGGAACGCGAAATCGGGCTGTTCGGGGCGCGTCCGTTGATCCTCCCAACGATTGTCGGTCGCGTGCGCGTAGAGCGCGTCGCGGAAGCGCTCGGTCGCCTCGCCTTCGGTCACGATTGCTTGCCAGGGCTGCGAATTGCACCACGAGGCGGTGCCCTGCGCGATCCCCAGCATCGTTTCGATCGTCGCGCGCGGGACCTGGTCGCGCAGATAACCGCGGCAACTGTGCCGTGCGCCGACCAGCCGGGCGAGCGTTTCGGCATCGGCCGGCAATTGGGTCTCGGTGATCGCGTCCATCCAGTCCTCGGCTGATATTCGGCCCTGATTATCGCGCGAGCTTCGGTTTGGCTACCTTACATCGTTTGATTATTGAATCGGCCGATGTTAGCGTTTCGCGAAAGAACGTCGGAGAGGATCGCTTGGCCGAGATCACGCAGCAGCTTCGCGACCGCGCGCAAGACGACCGTGTCGCGATGTTGCGCCGGCTGATCGCGCGGATGGGGCGGATCGCGGCGGCGGGCGAGGATCGCTTCGTGATCGAGCCGGCCGCGGGCGCGTTCGACCGGGTCTATGGTGGTCAGAGCCTGGCCGAAGCATTGATGGCGGCGGCGCGGACGGTCGCGCCCGATCGGCGAGTCAATTCGGCGCATTGCTATTTCCTGCGGCTGGGCGATCCGGCGCTGCCGGTTACCTATGTCGTCGATCGCCTGCGCGACACGCGTTCCTTTTCGGTCCGGCAGGTGCGCGCCGAGCAGGATGGGCTGGCGATCATCACCGCGACCTTCTCGTTCGCGACGCCGGGATCGGGAATCAGCCACCAATGGCCGATGCCCGAGGCGCCGGCACCGGAGACCGTGCTGCCGCGCGACGTCGAGTTGATCGCGCTGCACGACGGCGACTTGCCCAGGAACGCCGGTGTGCCCTGGCCGATCGACCTCCGTCATGTCGATCACCGCCCGTGGGACAAGACGATCGGCGATGGGCGCCACCGGGTGTGGATGCGCGTCGATGAGGACCTGCCCGACGATCCTTTGCTCCATGCCTGCGTGCTGCTCTATGCCAGCGACCTGACCATGGCCGATGCGGTGACGGTGCAGCACCCAATCGTGTGGGAAGATCTGATCGCCGCGCGCGGCCTTTTCGGCGCATCGCTCGATCATGCTTTCTGGCTGCACATGCCGGTGCGGGCCGATCGCTGGCTGCTCCATGTCCAGGAATCGTCGCGCGCGGCGGACGGTCGCGGCTTCACCACCGGGCGCTTCTTCGATCAGGCGGGCAATCTGGTCGCCTCGGTCGCGCAGGAGATCTTCATCAAGCAAAGCGGAGAGCGGGCATGACGCCGTGGGTCCATGACTGGGTTGCCTATCACGCGGCGCGCCAGCCCGATGCGCCCGCGCTGACCAGCGTCGAGCGCGGCGTGACGCAGAGCTGGGGCGATCTCGACCGCCGCGTCGGGCGGCTGGCCTGGCTGTTGCGGCATCGTTTCGGCCTCGCGCCGCGCGACCGGGTGGCGATGATCGCCGAGAACGACATCCGTATCCTCGAGCTGCAATTCGCCTGCATGCGCGCCGGGCTGATCCTGGTGCCGATGAGCTGGCGGCTGGCGGTGCCCGAGATGGTCACGCTGGCGAAGGACGCCGAACCCCGTATCCTGTTCCAGGACGAGACCTGGCGCGCGACCGGCGATGCCGTCGCCGATGCAGTGGGCATCGCGACGCGGATCCAATGGTCAGACGATCTCGCCGCCAGCGACTATGACGCGATGATCGAGGCGAGCGCCGAAACCTTGCCCGTCACCGCGCATGCCGAGGACGAGATCACGCACATCCTCTACACGTCGGGCACCACCGGGCTGCCCAAGGGCGCCTTGTGCAGCTGGGGAACGCTCAAGCACCATGCGCTCAACAAGGCGCAGGTGTCGCGCATGGCCGAACGTGGTGGGCACCACCTCAACATCGTGCCGCTGTTTCACGCCGGTGCGCTCAACACGATGTCCAACCCGATGCTCTATTGGGGCGGGCACGTGACGACGACGCGGCGGTTCGATCCCGCGGTCACGCTGCGGCTGCTGACCGATCCCGAGGTCGGCATCACCCATTTGTGCGGTGTGTTGCAGATGTACGAGATGATCACTGCCTTGCCGCAGTTCGACGAGGCGGTGTTCCCCGCGCTGCGCACCGCCCTGTTCGGTGGCTGGGGGCCGAAGACGGTGTGGGTCCACCAGAAATGGCAGGATCGCGGCTTCTTCCTGCAGCTTTCCTATGGCTCGACCGAACAGGGTCCCAACGTCTCGGTGCTGACCGGCGGCCGCGACCTGGCGGCGAAGAATTGTTCGGGCTTCGTCATGCCGGGCACCGAGCTACGCCTGGTCGATGCCGACGGCAATGACGTGGCGCAGGGCGAGATCGGCGAGATTTGGACGCGCGGTCCAGCGATCACCCCCGGCTATTGGAACCGCCCGCGCGGGGATTATTTCACCGGCGACTGGTTCCGCACCGGCGATTGCGGGCGCCAGGACGAAGCGGGGCGGCTCTACATCGTCGACCGGCTGCGCGAAGTGTACCGGTCGGGTGGCGAGAACATCTATCCGGCCGAGGTCGAGCTGGCGCTGGCCGACGCGCCGGGAGTGAAGGAAGTCGCGGTAATCGCGGTGCCCGACGATCGTTGGGGCGAAGTCGGCATGGCGATCGTCGAGCCGCTCCCGGGCGCGACGGTGACGCTCGACGGACTGCTGGCGCATGGCGCCGATCGCATCGCGCGGTTCAAGCTGCCCCGGCATTTCGCGACGATCGACGAGATCCCGCGCAACGCGACGCTCAAGATCGACCGTGCCGCGCTGAAGAAAGCCTATGGCGGCGCGCCTGCCGTCTGAAAGCCCTGCGCCGGCGGCAGACGCGACGAGTCGATCCGCTTCAGGAAAGCGCTGATCGCATCGCCAAAGGCGTCGTTGCGGTCACCCGCCACCATGTGCCCGGCGCTCGAGACCGCGACCAGTTCGGCGTGCGGTGCCTGCCGACGGAATTCCTCGATCGCCTCGGCATCGACCACGTCGCTGCGGGCGCCGGAGACGAGCATCAGCGGGAGCGACGCTGGCAAGGCGGCGAGCTTTTTGCTCAGCAATTCGGTCAGCTCGGCACCGGGCGCCTCGCCGACCACGGCTGGGTCCCAATGCCAGCGCAGCCGGCCATCGGGCCCCTCGCGTAGCGACCGCATCAGCCCGTCCGGTGTCTTCGGAGGCGGCCGGTTGGGATTATGGGCGCGAACCGCGGCGGCCGCCTCGTCGACCGTCGCGAAGCCTTCGGGATGCGCCTGCATGAAAGCACGGATCCGCTCGACTCCGCCCGGCGCGAAGCGCGGGACAATATCGACCAACACAAGCGCGCGGACCAGGTCGGGCATTGCCGCCGCGGCGAGGAGCCCGCTGATCCCGCCCATCGACGCGCCGACCAATGCCGCCGGCCGGCCCAGAGCGCGCAGCACCGCGATCAGGTCGCGGGCGTGCGCGGTCATCGAATAATCCTTGTCCGGCGCCCAGTCGCTGTCGCCATGCCCGCGCGCGTCATAGGTGCCGACCGCGAAGCCGTCCGCGATCAGCCGGCGCGCGGTGCCTCTCCAGGCGTGACGGCTCTGGCCGCCGCCGTGTAGCAGCATCACCAGCGGCGCTGTGTCCGGTCCCTGCACCTCGCCGCGCAGGCTGATGTCCTCGGCCGTGGCGACCTGGATCGGCGCGTTCAAGCCGGCGGTGCCTTTCGCGCGGCAAAGGCAGCGAACGCGGCCGCTGCCTCGGGCGTCGCGAGTTGCCGGATGAAGGCGTCGCGATCCGCCGCCAGCGCGGCCTCGATCGCCTTGGCGTCGCGCATCAGCGTCTTGGTCGCGACGACGGCCGAGAGCGGCTTTGCGGCCAGCGCGCGCGCCGCCGCCGATGCCGCGGCGCCGACCTCCCCGGCCGCCAGCGCGCTGTTCGCGATGCCGAGCGTGGCGGCTTCGGTCCCGCTCAATTTCTCGCCGAGCGCGAACAGGGCGAACGATCGGACATGGCCGATCCGCGCGGGGATCAGCAGCGCCGAGGCGGCCTCGGGGACAAGGCCGAGATCGATGAACGGCGTGCTCAGTTGCGCGTCGTCGGCGACATAGACGAGGTCGCAATGGAGCAGCATCGTCACGCCGATGCCGATTGCGCGGCCGGTGACGGCGGCGACGATCGGCTTTGGGCAGGTGCTGAGCGCACGGAGGAACGGCCCGACATTGGAGGTCGAGATGTCGGCCTCTCCAGCGGCGGACGCGGCAAACATCGAGATGTCGTTGCCGGCGCAGAAATCGGGGCCTTCGCCGCGGATCAGCAACGCGCCGATCGCCGGATCGGTCGCCGCACTGGCCAGAGCGGCGGCGATGTCGCCATACATCGCATCGGTGATCGCGTTCTTCTTGGCCGCGCGGTCGAGGGTGATCGTCATCACCCGATCGGCAGTCTCGATCCGGACGTCGCCCATCGCGCTCACCCCTTGGCGGGCTGGAGCCCGCGCCCGAGCGAGGAACCACCGTCACAATCGAGGATCGCGCCGGTGATGTATTTGGCGGAATCGCTGCACAAATAGATCGCCAGATCGGCGATATCCTGTTTGGTGCCATAGTCGCGCAGCGGGATCACCGCTTTCAGTGCCGCCTCGGCTTCGGGCGTGGGCGTCAGCCGTGCCATGCCCTCGGTATCGGCGATCGGCCCGGGCGCGATCGCGTTGACCCGGACGCCGGCCGGCCCCCATTCCATCGCCAGCACCTTGGTCAGCATGTTGATGCCCGCCTTGGCCGCGCAGACATGGCTCTGGAACAGGGTCGCGTTGACGGCCTGGCCCGCCGTGATCGAGATCACCGACGCGCCGGGCTTGCGCAGGAATTCGTACGACGCGCGCAGCACGTTGAACGTGCCGAGCAGGTCGATGTCGATGACGGTCTTGAACGCATTGGCCGACATGCCGATCGCGGGCGCCAGGAAATTGCCCGCCGCGCCCGACACCACCGCGTCGATCTCTCCCCAGGCGGCATGGGTGGCGCGCAGCGTCTCCTCGACCGCGGCATAGTCGCGGACATCGGCGGCGGCGCCCATCGCCTCGGCACCGGCGGCCTTGAGCTCGGCGACCGCGGCCTCGACCTTGTCGATCTTGCGGCTGATGATCGAGATGCGTGCGCCGGCCTCGGCCAGGCCATGCGCGATGCCGAGATTGATGCCGCTCGAGCCGCCGGCGATGAACACGGTCTTGCCCTTGAGCAGGCCGGGGGTGAAGGTTTGCATCTTGTCTCTCCTACAGGCTGGCGCGCCGGGTCTCCGCCCGGGCGATGATGGCGGCGGCGTGCGATGCGGTGTCGGCGGCGCCGGTGACGGGACTGTCGGCCGGCAAGGCGGCGAGACCGGCTGCGACCGAGTCGATGGTCGGCGCGAAATCCCAGAAACCGTCGAGATCGCCGATCCGGGTATAGCTGATCCAGCCGGCAAAGGCCTGCACGATCGCGCCATTGTCGGGGCAATCGGGATGGCAGAGCCAGGCCGCGACCGGGGCGGCGAGATCGGGCGAGAGATTGCGGCGCAGCGCTTCGGTATAAGCGGGCGGCCGTTCGGTCGCGTCGACCATCCGGGTGAAGGCGCCGGGGCTCAGGCAATTGGCGGCGACGTTGCTGCCGCGCACCGCCGCGGCGATCGACAGCGTCAGCCCGGTCACCGCCGCCTTGGCCGAGGCGTAAGCGGCGCTCGGCGCGGCGCCGTACAGCCCTTGCGTCGAGCAGGTATTGACGATCCGCCCGGCATTCGCCGCCTGCATGTGCGGCAGCACCGCGCGGCACAGATTGTAGGTGCCGCCGCAATGGCTGCGCCAGACGCGCTCGAACTCGTCGAGCGTCGTCTCGACGAAAGGCTTGGGCGGCAGGAAATTCCCGGCATTGTTGATCAGCGCGTCGATCCGGCCATGATCGGCGATCAGCCGGGCGACCAAAGCGGCGCTTTCGTCCGGCGAGGTGACGTCGGACGTATCGGCGCTGGCGCTGCCCCCGGCGGCGGCGATCTCCGCGACTGCTTCTTCGGCTGGCACCGGCGAGCGACCGCTGTCGTCCATTGCCACGCCGAGATCGTTGACGATCACATGCGCGCCGAGCCCGGCGATATAGCGGGCATAGGCACGGCCGAGGCCGCCGCCCGCGCCGGTGATCAGGACGATCCTGCCATCGAGCCGTTTCGTCCCCATATCCGCTCCCGGTTGACGCCATTAACAAAGCATCGTTAGGTTTACGTTGTCGCAGGAGTCGGAGCCCATGACAAGATCGTCCATCACTTATGCGAGTGTCACTGCCGACCTCGATCATCCGATCGAGGCGGTCTGGGCACGGATCGCCGAATTCGGGCGGCTCGAGGATTGGGCCGACGGCGTCACTGCCTGTTCGGTAGACGGCCAGGGGGTCGGCGCGATCCGCACCGTCGTCCGCAACGGCAACAGTGTGCAGGAGCGGCTCGAGGCGATCGACCCGGCAGGACACAGGCTGCGCTATCAGATCCTGCCGCCGCACCGACTGCCGGCGCAAGGCGTGCATGGCAATGTCATCCTTCGATCGCTCGGAGCAGGACAGACGGAGATGGTGTGGCGATCCGATGCGACCGATTTCACCGTGCCGCCCGGGGAGATCGGGGCGCGGATCGAGGCGTTCTATGCGGCGTCGATCGAGGGACTGCGGCGGGTGCTGGATACGTAAATTCCCTCTCCCAAAGGGAGCAGGGATTGGGGACCTCACCGATCGCGTATTCGAAACCCCCCATCGACATTCAGGATCGCCCCCGTGACGAAGCTCGCCTCGTCCGACGCCAGGAACAGCGCCGCCTCGGCGACCTCGTGCGGCTGCCCGAGCCGTCCGGTCGCCTGCATCTTCGCCATCGTCTCGATCAATCCGCTATCGCCCGATGCTGCGGCATGCGCGCGCATCAGCGGCGTATCGACCACGCCCGGACAGATTGCGTTGCAGCGGATCGGCAGGCGGTTCTCGCCGCAATGGAGCGCGGTACTTTCGGTGAGGCTCAGCACCGCCGCCTTGGACGCCGAATAGGCCGCCTGGGTCGATCCCGGTCGCTGGCCGCGCGCCGAGGCAATGTTGACGATCGCACCGCTCGTCTCGGCCATCAGCCGCACCGCGTGGCGGCTGCCGAGAAAGACGCTGAGCGCGTTGGTATCCATCACGAATCGCCAATCGGCTTCGATCGTGTCGGCGATCGAGCCGGTGCGGCTGGTGCCGGCATTGTTGACCAGGATGGAGGGACTCCCGAAGCGTGCTTCGAGCGTTGCGAACGCCGCGATCCAGTCGTTGTCGCGGGTCACATCGAGCCGACAGTAGAGGACGCCTTCGCCAAGCTGTGCCTCAAGGTCGTCGCCTTGCTCGTCGAGATCGGCGGCCACAACGCGCGCGCCTTCCTCCGCGAACAGTTCGACGATCGCGCGCCCGATGCCGCGCAGGCCGCCGGTCACCAATGCCACCTTGCCGTCCAGCCGCCCCATGCGGTCAGCGCGGCGTGAAGCGGACGCGCAGGCTCTTATAGCCGTAGAAGATGTAGCTCGGCACCATCTCGAATTCGTCCTGCAGGATCTCGACGTCGAAGCGGGCAAGCGCGCGGGTGAAGAACGCCACCAATTCGGTGCGCGCGAGCATGTGGCCGACGCAGAAATGCAGGCCCGGGCCGAACGACATGAAGTCGCGCTGATTGGGCCGGTCGATATCGGTGGCGAAGGGATCGTCGAACATCCGCGCGTCGATATTGGCGCCGGCGTGCATGATCCACAACAGGTCGCCCTTGGCGATGGTCTGGCCGCGCATCTCGATATCCTCGGCCGCATAGCGCGTCATGCATTTGACCGTGCCGGGATAGCGCAGCAGCTCGGTGACGAGATTGAACGCGCAGGACGGGTCGTCGCGCAGCCGCGCGAGCAAGGCGGAATTGCCGACGATCCGTACCAATTGCGTAGCAAGCGTATGTGCGGTGGTCTCCGCGCCCGCCACGACCATACCGTGGAGCTGGGCGAGCATCTCGTCATTGGTCAGCTTGTTGAGGCCGTCGCGGGCGTGGACCATGCCCGAGATGAGATCGTCGCCGGGGGCCTTTTCGCGCTGGGGGATGAAGGTGTTGAACACCTCGTTCATCGTCCGGATCGATTGATCGAGCTGGAGCAGCAATTCGGGTGTCACTGTCGCTGCAGCACTGGCGGCGGTGAAGTCCGACGCCAGCTTGAACAGCAAGGGCTGATATTCCTCGGGCAGGTCGAACAGCCGCCGCATCACCCGGGTCGGCAGCACCGCGCCGACCACCGACGAGAAATTGAATTCGCCGAGCCGTTCGCATTCGTCGAGGATCTCGTCGACCACCTCGTTGATGAAGCCCTCGACCTTGGCGATCGCGCCGCGGTCGAACGCCTTGAGCATCAGCACGCGGACCCGCGTCAGGTCGCGGCCGTCGAGCCGGTTGACCAGCAGGCTCGTGTAGAGCCGGACCGCCTTCAACTGCTCCTGCAATTCGCGCGGCATGCCGCGGAACAATTGCTCGACGCGCGAGGCGGACAGGCGGCGATCGGCGAAGGCGGCGCGGACGTCGTCGTAGCGCGAGATGATCCAGCCGCCCTGGTTTCTGCTGTAGAAGACCGGCGCTTCCTGCTGGAGGCGGATCAGCGGCGTCCAGGGATCGGTGAGGAAAGCGGGGTCGGCGAAATTGACGTCCTCGACCTCGTCCAGCGTCTGCGTCGCGCCCTGTCCACTCATGATCGACCTCTCCCGCCGCGCCTGAGGCACTAGACTAACGACGATAGATAAACGTGCCGATGCTCGATTGGCAACTGCTCATTTACAAGCCGTCTTCGAAATTCTTCAAAGGGAATGGCGTCCTGCGCGACATAATCAAACATTGCTTGAATGATGTGCCTCGCCGGCCTAGCCTCGCCGGAATAATATGGAGGATGTCCGGTGCCGAACAGTTTGTTGAGCCGCATTCCCGTGGAGCAGTTGCCCGAAGACCTGCGGCGTCTGCGCGAATCGAGCATCGCGGTGGCCGGCGATGGTGATCGGCTCGAGATCTTCGGCAACCATCCGGCGCTCTATCGCTGGTACCAGGGCAATTTCTACGGCTCGATCTTCCAGAACGGGACTGGCGACATGCTCGTCGACACGAAGTGGAAGGAATTGCTGCGGCTGAAGCTGTCGCTGACCAATGGCTGCTTCGTCTGCAACGCGCACAATGTGCCGGCGGCGCTGGCGGCGGGCTACAGCCAGGCGCAGATCGACGCGATGGAAAATGCGGACAGCGCGCTCTTCTCGCCGCAGGAGCAGGCGGTGCTGGCGCTGGGCGAGGTGTTCGTGATCGCCAATGGCGACGGCGCGTTGACCCCGGACCTGTATGCTCGGTTGTCGGCGTACTTTTCCGATGCGGAGATTCTCGAACTTGGCTTCGTCGCGACGATCCTGAGCGGGTGGACCAAGCTGATCTTCGCCTATGACATGGTCACCCGTGAATGCCCGATCGGCAGCCCGGAGCGGTCGCGGCCGCCGAGCGAGGTGCATGGCTGAGGATCAGAGCGTCGCGCCCCTCGGGTGCAGCCGGTAGAGCGGGTCGTCCGGTTTGGCTGCTCCCCTATTTTGCAGGTTCGCATAGCGTCCGCTGTCCCACACCGAGTTGCCGGCGCGTTCGTGATACCAATCGATCACCAGCGTTCGCGCGATGATCCGCCATTCGTCGCCGCGCCGCTCGTGGCGGTCGAGATAGCGTCCGCCGACCACCCGCTCGAGCCGCCTGCCGCCATCCCCGGGAAAATCGTGAAAGCCCTGGAAATAGCATTCGGAAAAAGCGTTGTGGGGGCCGGTGATGTCGACCCAGATATTGGTGATACTGTGCGCCGACATCACTCCTTCCATGAACGGAAAGCTGTAGGCGATGAAGGCTTCGACATCGCCCGTGAACACTGCGTGGTCGTCGATCGCGTCGGGCCAGTAGACGCGCCGCATCAGATCGCCGTCGCGGCGATCGATCGCGCGGCAATAGCCGAGCAGGACCTCGGTGACGGCCTGTTTGTCGAGCAATTCCTGCAGCGCCTGGGTGGTCGGTTGCACCAATTCGCTCTCCTCTCGGCCCATCGCGCTTGACCGCGCAGCTTTCGTCGATAGTTCTACCAATCACTGTTAGGAAAACAAGCGCGCGGACACGGCGTGCAATACCTGTGGAGAGCGGGATGGATGCCGAGGAGACCGTGCTGGCCTTTGTCGCGGCGTGGAATGCGCTCGATCAGGATCGCATCCATGCGCTGATGGCGGACGATATCTTTTACCACAACATGCCGCTCAGGCCGGTGCGTGGCCGCGAGGCGGTCAAGGCGCATCTCGATGCCTGGCCGGTCGACGCCTGCGCATGGGACATCGTCAACATCGCGACGCGCGGCAATATCGTGCTGACCGAGCGCGTCGACCGCTTCGAGCGCGGCGACGACCGGATCGTCGTTCCGGTGATGGGTGCGTTCGAGGTCGCGGACGGGCGAATCGTCCAGTGGCGGGACTATTTCGACATGGGCGCGACCAAACCGCAGGCGCGCTGACCATGGACCTGCCACCGGCGAGCGGACACGCCGCGTTGCGCACCGTCGCCGACTACGAGACGGGTGCCTACAAATGGTATGTGGCGGCGGTCCTGTGCTTCGCGCAGACGGTTGCGATCATCGACCGCTTCGTGATGGTGCTGGTCGCCGAGCCGATCCGTGCGACGATGCACCTGAGCGATCTGCAGCTCGGCTTGCTCCAGGGGACCGGGTTCGCCTTGCTCTATTGCGGCTTTGCCGTGCCGCTCGGCGCGATCGCCGACGCGACCAACCGGCGCAACCTGATCATCATCGGAATCAGCCTGTGGAGCCTGGCGACGATCGCCGCCGCCTTCACCGGCTCGTTCGAAACCCTGTTCGCGACGCGCTTCCTCGTCGGCATGGGCGAGGCGTGCCTGGTCCCGGCAGGCATGTCGCTGCTGGCTGCCTTTTTCGCGCCGGCCAACCTTGCGCGCGGCACGGCGATCTTCGGCATGGGCGCCAATTTCGGGCTGGGTATTGCCTTTCTGGGGGGCGGCGCGCTGCTGTCGGTCCTAATCGCGAGCGGCGGTGTGACGGTTCCGGGCGGCGGACATTTCGCGCCGTGGCAGGGAATCTTCATCGCTGCCGGCCTCACCGCCTTGCCGGTGCTGATCCTGCTATTGTGGTTGCGCGAGCCGCCGCGGACACAACCGGCAAACGCGCGCCTGGCGGCGTTGCGCGTGGGGTTCGCGTTCATCCTTGCCAATCTGCGCTCCTATTTGCGGTTCCTGATCGTCGGCGCGATGACCGCGGTGACGGGCTATGCAGTGACGAGTTTCTCATCGAGCCTGTTCGTCCGCATGCACGGGATGAGCCCGGCGGAAGCCGGCAAGGTGATCGGGCTCGTCGGGCTGCTCGCCGGGCCGCCCGGTACCCTGACCGGCGGCTATGTGCTCGACCGGCTGCGCGCCCGGGGCGTTGCCGGTGCGCCGCTGGTGATGATGGCGGCGGGATCGGTGCTCGCGCTGGTTTTCGCTGCCGCTACCGCCTTTGCGCCGGGCGTGCCGGCTGCGACGGCGATGTTCAGCCTGTTCGTCTTCGAATCCACTTTCGTGCTGCCTGCGCTTTATGTCGGGATGCAATTGATCACCCCGGATCGCTTTCGCGGCATCGCGGCATCCTTCAACATGATGGTCTATACGCTTGCCGGGCTCGGTCTCGGCCCGCCGGTAGTAGGTGTGATCAGCGATCGCCTGCACCTCGGCGAGCGTTCGCTCGGCTTCGGCATCGTGATCGTCGAGCTGGCGATGGTGCTGGTCATCCTGCCCGTCGCCCTGAGTTCGCGGCGCGGCTTCGAGGCGAGGCTGCAGGCTGTAGCCGGCGATCAAATCCAACCGATTCGAACATAATACCCTCGATCGAGGCGTTATCGGTTGCCGATATCGCACATCATTAGGCCGATATAATTTAACAAAAACAACATAATACTAATATCTATCGATCGTCGTTGACACAAAACAAATCACCATTAGATTTGATTGCCAAGGCGCCCGCTTGAGGCGTCAGTATCGGCGAAGATTCCCCGACGGGGGCTCGCCGACCGGGACGGGAGGGCCTGATATGAGGATGAATCCGCTTTCGACGACCGCCGCCATCTGGGTGATCGCCGTGGCCGCCGTGACCGTCGCATCGCCGGCCGCCGCGCAGGAGACTGACGCCAGGGCGCAACCGGCGGCGACCGCGCCTGCTGCGCCCCAGGCCCAGCCCGCACCCGCCGACGACCAGCCGCAGGGCAACGACATTATCATCACCGCGCAGCGCCGCGAGCAGCGGCTGCAGGACGTGCCGATCTCGATCACCGCACTGTCGGCCAATGACCTGAGCAGCCAGGGGGTCACCTCGACCCACGACATCGCGCAATCGGTGACCGGTCTGACCATCACCGAGAGCGGCGGCTATGTGCAGCCCTTCATCCGCGGCGTCGGCTCAACCGTCACCAATCTCGGCGAGCCGGGCTCGGCCGCGACTTATATCGACGGCGTCTACATGCCAACGGTCAACGGCCAGCTTTACGAGCTCGCCAACCTCGAATCGATCCAGGTGCTCAAGGGGCCGCAAGGCACGTTGTTCGGCCGCAACGCCAATACCGGCGCGATCATCATCACCACGCGCCAGCCGAGCTTCAAGCCGGCCGGCAGCTTCCTCGTGAGCTATGGCAATTTCGATGCGGTCAAGTTCAACGGCTTCGCCACCACCGGGCTCACCAGCAATATCGCGGTGTCGCTGGCCGGCAATTACGATGCCCATGACGGCTGGTTCCGCAATCTCAACCCGGCCAACGGCTTCGGTGCCCGGGTCGGCGACGCCACGCGCTGGACGCTGCGTGGCACGATCCTCATCGAGCCGACCACCAACCTCAAGATCACCCTGAGCGGCGACGGCATGCACGGCGACGACGCCAGCCCGATCCTGACCCAGCCGATCAACGGCTATCAGGGCTATCTGCCGGGCGGATTGAAACCCTCTGGGCCGTATGATTTCATCGGCAACGAGCACGTTCGCTACCTGACCGGCCAATATGGCGCGTCGGGCCGGATCAACTGGGACCTGGGCAGCGTCGCGCTGACCTCGACCACGGCGTGGCGTCACTATCTGTCACGCTCGGTCGTCTATGATTCGGACACGACGCCGACCCGGTTCGTCGCGATTTCCAACCGCGACGTCGGCAGCAATTTCACCCAGGAAGTCTTGCTGAACTCGACCGGCAAGGGCGCGCTCACCTGGGTCATCGGCGGCTTCTATCTCAGGCAGGACGGCAAGCTCGCTCCGCTCGAGACGCTGACCCCGGGCGTCACCGATACGACGGTCCAGCAACTGACCGAAGCCTTTGCCGGCTTCGCCGACGTCACGCTCAAGCTCGGCGATTTCGAGATTACCGGCGGCCTGCGCTACAGCAGCGAAACCAAGACGATCTCGGGCCAGCGCAACGGCGCCGTCATCGTCAGCGGCGCCAAGCACACCTGGAACGCGGCGACCCCGCGCGTGGTGCTCGCCTATCACCCCAATTCCGATCTGATGTTCTACGCAAGCTTCTCGGAGGGCTTCAAGAGCGGTGCCTTCAACGCCAATGCGCTGACCGCGACGCCGGTGCCGATCAATCCGGAAAAGGTCGATGCCTATGAAGCCGGCCTGAAATTCTCCCCGACCCGCGGTGTGACGATCAACGCGTCGGTGTTCCACTATATCACCAGCGACCTGCAGGTGCAGGCGCTCAATCCGAACACCAATCTGATCGAACTGCGCAACGCGGCCAAGGTGCGCTCGAACGGCGCCGACATGGACATCACCTACAGCCCGGTGCGCGACCTCAGCCTGAAGCTCGGCGTGTCGTATCTCAACGCCAAATTCACCAGCTTCCCCAATGCGCAGGTCTATCTTCCGGTGCCCAATAGCGATGGCCGCAATGCCTCGAAGATCGTCGACGTGACGGGCAAGCGCAACGTCCGCTCGCCGGACTGGACGCTGAATTTCGCGGCCGATTACAAGATCCAGGTCGGCGGCGGATCGGTCGTGCCGTCGTTCAACGTCTATTATTCGTCCAAATTCTACTGGACAGTCGACAATCGCATCGTCGAGCCCGCGCATTTCGTCGCCAATGCCAGCATCACCTGGAATTTGCCGGGCGATCGCTTCTCGGTCGCCTTGTGGGGCCGCAACATCACCGACGAGGTACGCTTCCGCAATGTCTCGGCGTCGGGCCAGGCGGACCGGCGCGCTGCCGACGAACCGGCGCTCTACGGCGTCCGGATGGGCTTCAAATTCTGATGGGGGAGGGGCGGGTGCCATCGGCTTCCGCCCCGATTCCGTACGGCGCCGATGGGGATATCGATCACCACAGCACCGCATTCGCGCACGACCATGCGGCCATCTACCGTCATGCCCGGGCCGAATGCCCGGTGCTTCGCTCGAGCGCCTGGGGCGGCTTCTCGATCCTGACGCGCTATGCCGACAATCGCGCCGCCTTGCGCGATGCGGAGCAGCTCGCCTCGGGGCGATTCCCACTCGACGACGGCCGGCTCGGCGGCGGCGTCGCCATTCCGCCCAACGGGATGCGGATCGGCATGATCGAGATGGACGGTGCCGAGGCGGCGGCGTTGCGCGCATTGCTCCAGCCGTGGTTCACCATCGCCGCGGTCGAGGCGGCCAGCGAGCGGATCGCTCAGATTTCGCACTGGTTGATCGATACGCTGATCGCGCGTGGCGAATGCGACGTGGTCGCGGATCTCGCCCGGCCGATGCCGACCCTGCTCATCCTCGACGTGCTCGGTCTGAAGTTCGAACATTGGCGCGATTATGGCCGCGCGCTGCACGAGGCGGTGGCCAAGGCGAGCGGGTCGATCGACGGGCTGCGCTGGCTTGCTGGCGACCTTCGCCGCAGCGTCGAGCAGCGCGATTACGACCCCGACGGGCTGCTCGCGGCGCTGGTCGCGGCGGAAGTGGATGGCGCGCCGCTCGGCGCCGGGCTGGTCTGCGAGTTGGCGATGATGCTGCTGTTTGGCGGCACCGACACGACCATCGCCGCAATTGGTCACGCTTTGCGCCATCTGACCGAACATCCCGCCGATCGCGCGCGGCTTATCGCCGAGCCGCAGCGGATGGCGGCGGCGGTCGAGGAAATCATCCGCCTCTATTCGCCGAGTACAGGGGTCGCCCGCACCGTGACCGCGCCGGTCGAGTTTGGCGGCGTGACCTTCGCGACCGGCGACCGTGTGCTGTGCGCGATCAATTCCGCCAATCGCGACGAGGCGGTGTTTGTCGATGCCGAGCGTTTCGATCCCGACCGGCCGAAGCGCCCGCATCTCGGCTTCGGCTGGGGGGCGCATGCCTGTCTCGGCCAGAATCTCGCGCGCGCCGATTTGCGCATCTTCCTGACCGAGATCCTGGAGCGGATGCCCGATTTCACCGTCGATCTCGCGCGGACCGAGCGGTACGACAGCGTGCCGTTGGTCGATGGCCATGCCCGCATGCCGATGCGCTTCACGCCGGGCCGGCCGAGCGCTCCGGTTACCGACTGGCCGGTCCTGACCGCACCGCGCCTCAGGCCGATCATCCGCGGATAAGGTCGCGCTCCAGCCGAGCGTCGGCGAGCCACGGCGATTCCGTCCGCGTTCGTGCTTCCTGCGCAGCAATCGCATCGTCGAACGTCAGCGTGTGGGCGATGTCATCGACGCCGCCCAGCAAGCGTGCGCGAGGCTCGTCGGCGATCGCGAAATCGAGCACACCGCCCGCATGCGCGATGGTCTGCGCCTCGAGGTCGATCGTCATCGTCGCGGTGGCGGGATCGGCGGCCTCGGCCATCAGCAGGTCGATCGTCGCGCGCGGCAGCGTGACCGGCAGGATGCCGTTCTTGAAGCAATTGCCGTGGAAGATGTCGGCGAACCCCGGCGCGAGGATCGCGAGGATGCCGAAATCGAGCAATGCCCAGGGAGCATGCTCACGGCTCGACCCGCACCCGAAATTGTCGAGCGCGATCAGGATGCGCGCCCGTCGCCATGGGTCGCGATTGAGGATGAAATCGGCCTGCTCGCGACCATCGCCATCGGTGCGGAGGGCATGGAGCAGCCCCTTGCCGAGACCGGCGCGCGACACGGTCTTCAGGAATTTCGCCGACAGCAGCATGTCGGTGTCGACATTGGCGATCGGCAAGGGTGCGGCCACGCCGGTGAGGGTACGGAACGGGTCCATCACGCCAGGTCCCGCACATCGACCAGCGCGCCGGCGATCGCCGCCGCCGCCGCCATGGCCGGCGACACGAGATGCGTGCGCCCGCCGGGTCCCTGCCGCCCTTCGAAATTGCGGTTGGAGGTCGAGGCGCAGCGTTCGCCGGGCGAGAGGCGATCGGGGTTGAGCCCGAGGCACATCGAGCAGCCGGCGTCGCGCCAGTCGAACCCGGCGGCGCGGAAGATCCTGTCGAGTTCTTCTTCCTCGGCCTGCCGCTTCACCGCCGCAGAGCCCGGTACGACCAGCGCGCGGACACCGGCGGCGACCTGGCGCCCGCGGGCGATATCCGCGGCGGCGCGCAGATCCTCGATCCGGCTGTTGGTGCAACTGCCGATAAAGGCGGCCTGGATCGGCAGGCCGGCGAGCTTCTGGCCCGGCGCGAGGCCCATATAGTCGAGCATCCGGCCGATCTGATCGCGGCGCGCGGGATCGGTTTCCGTTGCCGGATCGGGGGCCGCGCCCGCGATCGTCGTGACCGCTTCCGGGCTGGTGCCCCAGGTGACCATCGGCGCCACCTCCGCGGCGTCGATCACCTCCTCGCGATCATGGCGCGCGCCCGGATCACTGCGCAGCGTCCGCCATGCGGCGCGGGCACGCTCGAACGCGGTGCCCTGCGGTGCGCAGGGACGGCCGTCGAGCCAGGCGAACGTTGTATCGTCGGGGGCGATCATGCCGGCCCGCGCGCCGGCCTCGATCGTCATGTTGCAGATCGTCATCCGCCCGGCCATGTCCATCGCGTCGATTGCGCTGCCGGCATATTCGACGACATGGCCAGTGGCGCCCGCAGTGCCGATCCGGCCGATGATCGCGAGGATCACGTCCTTGGGCGTCACGCCGGTGCCGAGCCGGCCGTCGATCCGGATCAGCATCGTCTTCGACAGCTTCTGGACCAGGGTCTGGGTGGCCAGGACGTGCTCGGCTTCGGACGTGCCGATCCCGAAGGCCAGCGCACCGAACGCGCCGTGCGTGGAAGTATGGCTATCGCCGCAGACGATCGTGGCACCGGGTAATGTCAGGCCAAGCTCGGGGCCGACGACATGGACGATGCCGTGCCGCGGGCCGTCGAGCTCGGCATAGGGCAGACCGAACGCGCGCGCGTTGCGTTCGAGCATTGCGACCTGGAGACGGCTGTCCGGATCGCGGATCGCGGCAAGCCCGCCGGCGCGGTTCTCGGTCGGGACATTATGGTCGGCCACCGCAAAGGTCAGGTCGGGCCGGCGGACTATCCGGCCGGCCGCGCGCAGGCCATCGAACGCCTGCGGGCTGGTCACTTCGTAGACTAGATGGCGATCGATATAGAGCAGCCATTCGTTGCCGCCGAGCGCGGCGACGGCATGCGCGTCCCAGACCTTGCGGTAGAGCGTGCGCGGACCGCCGATGGTCATCTCAGATCACGCCGTCGCGGCGCAATGCGGCGATCCCGGCCGGGTCGATCCCGAGCAGGTCGCGCAAGATCGCGTCGGTATGCGCGCCGATCGCCGGCCCCGCCCAGCGGACCTCGCCCGGCGCCTCGACCATGTGCGGGACGATGCCGTTGTGGAGCACCGGATCGGCGAAATGCGGATCGGTCACCTCGCGCACCATGGCGCGCTCGCGATATTGCGGATCGGCGGCGATGTCGGCGGCGGTATAGACGCGCGAGCTCGGAATATCCGCCTCGGTCAACATCGCCTCGAGCGTGTCGGCATCGAGCGTGCGGGTCCAGTCGCCGATCAGCCTGTCGAGCGCGGCGACGTTGGCGACGCGCTGCTGGTTGCCGGCATAGCCCTCGGCGCCGACCAGGTCACTGCGGCCGACCAGCCCCATCAGCCGCGCGAACAAAGGCTCGCTATTGGCGGCGATCAGCATCCAGACGCCGTCCGCGGTCGGATAGGCATTGGTCGGCGCCGCGGTGGCGATGCCGCCGCCGGCAGGCAGCTTGATCTTCCCCAACGCGCCATATTCGGGGAGCATTCCCTCCATCAGGCTGAGGATGCTTTCGGTCAGCGCGACGTCGATCGTGCGGCCGACGCCGTCGCCGCCGCCGCGATCGCGCTGCCACAGGGCGGCGAGCACGCCGAGCGCGGCATAGAGGCCGGAGACCGAATCGCCGATGCTCACGCCGACCCGGACCGGCGGCAGGTCGCTGGTGCCCGGCGCATGGTCGGTCAAATGGCGCAGGCCGCCGATCGCCTCGCCGATCACCCCGAACGCGGCGCGGTCGCGATAGGGGCCGGTCTGTCCGTAGCCGGAGATATGGGCGATGATCAGGTCGGGGCGGGCGCCGCGCAGCGCGTCGGGCGACAGGCCCAGCCGGGCGAGCTGACCGGGGCGGAAATTCTCGATCACCACGTCGCAATGCGGGACCAGCGCCAGGACGAGGTCGCGGGCGCGCGGGTGCTTGAGATCGATCGTCATGCTGCTTTTGTTGCGCGCATGCATCGACCACCATAGCGAGTTGCCGTCGAGCTGTTCGCCCCATTGGCGTGCGGGATCGCCGGCCGGCGGCTCGATCTTGATGACCTCGGCGCCGAGATCGGCGAGCAGGCGCGTCGCGAACGGCGCCGCGACGAAATGCCCGATCTCCAGCACCCGCAACCCGCTCAGTACTTGTCGCGTCGTGGCCGACGTTCTTGTCATCTCATGCCCTCGCCAGCCATTTTGCGCGATTGAATAACTAACGATGTTTGGTATAGAAGTAAATGCCAGGAGGGGCAGGGATGTACGAACGCGCGCTGAGCCCGGTCATGATTGGCGGCGTCGAGGTGAAGAACCGCATCGCGCGCACCGCGCATGCGACGATGATGGCGCGCGGCGGCCGGATCACCGACGAGCTGATCGCCTATCATGCGGCGCGCGCGCGGGGCGGGGTGGGACTGTCGATCCTCGAGGCGGCCGGAGTCCATTCCTCATCGGTCCTGTCGCTGGCCAATCTCGATGACTCGGTCATCGACGGGTACCGCGCGCTGACAGCGGCGATCGCGCCGACGGGGATGCGGCTGTTCCAGCAGCTCTGGCATGGCGGGCATATCTATCCCGCGCCCGATGGCGGGCCGCCGTTCGCGCCGTCCGACGTGCCGAGCCATATCGCCGGGATCGCGCCGCGGCCGCTGACGCGCCGTCAGATCGACGAGATCGTCGCCGGCTATGCCGCCGCCGCGCAGCGCTGCGAGCAGGGCGGGCTCGACGGCGTCGAGATCCATGCCGGCCATGGCTATCTGATCGCGCAATTCCTCTCGCCGGTGCTCAACCGGCGCGACGATGAGTATGGCGGCGACCTGGACGGGCGGATGCATTTCCTACGGCGCGTGCTCGGCGCCGTGCGCGGCGCGGTGTCGCCGGGTTTCGCGGTCGGGGTCCGGTTCAGCGACAGCGCCGACCCGCGCATCCTGGCGATGGAGGACGTTGCTGCCGTCGCCGCGCGGGTCGAGCGCGACGGGCTGATCGACTATGTGAACATGTCATACGGCGACTATTACGCGCTGCATCGCCAGGTCGGCGGGATGGACGTGCCGACCGGCTTCCAGATCCCGTTCACCGCGCCGCCGGTGGCCGCCAGCCGCTTGCCGCGCCTGCTCAACGGCCGCTTCCGCACGCTCGAGGAAGTCGAGCAGGTGTTGCGCGCCGGCGACGCCGATCTGATCTCGATGGTGCGCGCGCATATCGCCGACCCGGACATCGTCGCCAAATCCGCCGCCGGCCACCCCGAGCGCGTGCGGCCGTGCATCGCCTGCAACCAGGGCTGTATCGGCCGGGTCGCGACGTTCGGGCGGCTGGGGTGCGTGGTCAACACCGCAGCGGGGGACGAGATCAGGCTGGCGGAACAGTTGATCGCGCCGGCCGCGCGGCCGCAACGCGTGCTGGTGGTCGGTGGCGGGCCGGCCGGGATGGAAGCGGCGCGGATCGCGGCGACCGCCGGCCATCGCGTGATCCTTGCCGAGGCGATGCCGGGGCTTGGCGGGCTGACCAACGTCTATCGCCACGCCCCGCGCATGGGCACGATCGGCGACATTGCCGGATGGCTCGAGCAGGAAGTCTATCGGCTCGGGGTAGAGGTCCGTCTGTCGACCTGGCTCGATGCCGACGACATCGCCGCCGAGCGGGCGGACGTCGTCATCCTCGCGATCGGCGCCGAGCTCGATCCGGTGTTGCGCCAGGTGCAATCGCCGGCCGATACGGTCGAACTGGCGCCGGGTGCGCGGATCATCTCCGCGATCGACCTGTTCTCCGAACGCGGGGTGGATCGCGGCTGCAACGCGGTCGTGGTCGACGAACTTGGCCATTACGAGGCGATCGCCAGCGCCGAATTCCTGCTCGAACAGGGGCTCGCCGTCACCTTCGTCACCCGGCACAAGATGTTCGCGCCGGGGATCGACATCACGCTCCGGACCCAGTCCGCGCTCGAGCGGCTGGCCGCGTGCGGCGATTTCGCCTTGCGGGTGGGCACGCAGGTGATCGCGGTCCGGCCTGGTAGCGTGGATGTCCGGCCGCAATTCGGCGGACGCCTGGAGACGCTCGCCGCGGACACGATCGTGTGGGTGCCGATCCGCCCGGGTCAGCCCGCGCTCGCCGCGGACCTGGAGGCGCGTGGCATCACCGCCTTGTGCGCCGGCGACATGCTCGCGGGGCGCAACTTGCAGACCGCGATCCGCGAGGGGCATCTTGCCGCGCGGGGATTGCGTTCGACCGCGACCGCCAGGACTCCGGAACCGGTCGCCGCCTGAGCTTCAAGGACCCACGCCATTCGCCATCGCCGCCGGAAGGAATGACCATGTTCACCGAAACACTGCACGCCGACGGAATCCTCGACCTCGTCATCGACCGGCCGCCGGTCAACGCCTTCAGCATCGGCCTGCTCCACGATCTCGCGGCGCGGATCGAGGCGGTGCGCGACGAGGAGGCGGTGCGGGTTGTCGTATTGCGCAGCGACGGACGCGGCTTTTGCGGCGGTGGCGACGTCAAGGAAGTCGAGGGGCTCGAGGGGTTCGCGGGCATTCTCGGCCAATCCTCGGGCTCACTCCGGCTCAGCCTGGCGGTGCTGCAATGCGCGGTGCCGGTGGTGTGCGGCGTGCACCATTATTGCGTCGGGGTTGGCGTGCTGGTCGCCGGATCGGCGGACATCCTCGTTGCCTCGCGCGACACGCGGTTCGTGCTGGCCGAGATCGACAATGGCGCGACCGCGGGTGCGGTCCAGGCGCTCAAGCTGATGCCCGAAAAGCGCGTCCGCGCGGCGATGATGACGGCCGATCCGGTGCTCGCGCAGGAACTCCATGCGCTCGGCAGTATCTACCGGCTGGTCGAGCAGGCCGATATGGTTGCGGGGGAGGCGCGCCAGATCGCCGCGCGCGTGGCGGGCAAGAGCCCGGCGGCGATGCGGCGGCTCAAGGCATCGCTCAACAACAGCACCGGGGCACACGAGCTCAACATGCTCTACCGCGCCGAGATGAGCTATACCTATGAGCTCAACATCATGGGCGTGGCCTCGGACGGACGCTCGGCCTTTATCGACGGCAAGCGCGGCAGCTATGCCGATGACTAGGAGGGATCGCCTTCAGGGCTTCAGCGGTCGAAGATCGATTGCATCGTGTTCCTACAAAAGCAGGAACCCGGGATGATCGGGTACGCCGCTACCCTGGGCTCCTGCTTCCGCAGGAGCACGCGATATCTCCGACACAGCTGTTCTGATGCTCAGGCCTGCCCCGCGCCGGCATCGCTCTGGACCGGCGGATCGATCCCGGCCGAGGCGTAATAATCGCCCAGGATCGCGTCGATCGACGCCCGCGCCATCACCTCGAACACGCGGGTGCGCGAGATTTCGCGGCTGCGCCCGACATGGAACAGGAAGGGATATTGTTCCTGCCAATTGTCGGTACCGTCATCGGCAGCGACCGCCGATTCATAGGCGGCGGAGCCCAGAGCGAGCGATTCCAGACCTTCCATCAGCGGCATGATCACCCCGGGCGGAACGCCTTGCACCGCGAGCAATCCGACCGTGGCGTTATGCTCGGCGAGACCGATCCGAAGGGGATGGCGGCGCATCAGGATCGGAATCAGATTGGGGTGCGTGCGCAGCGCCTTCCAATATTCGATCGCATTGCCGACCAGCCATTCGCGCCAATCGATGTTTGTCGTGTTCGGCGTGCGGACACTGGCGAGCGCCAGCTCCGACGCGCCGGCGAGGATATGCTCCTTGCTCTTGAAGTGATGATAGAGCGAGATGCCCCGCACATTGAGTTCGTCGCCAAGACGGCGGATGCTCAGCGCGTCCAACCCCTCCTCGTCGATGATCCGCAACGCGACTTCGAGTGTCTTGCGACGCGAGATCAGTGCCTGTTTTGGTCGGCCCATGGCCAGCTTTTCCCCGCAAACCTATCGTACACGGTAAGACATTAGCCGCGCCTGGTCCAGCCAGCGATCATTTTCGTCATCGGGGTGCTTGACGAATCACGTGATAAAACTATCAGTGTTAGGAAATAGCGTGCAACGTCATCGGTGACGGTCGAAAGCCAGCGAGACGGGAGGATGTCGATGCAATATGCCGCGGCGGACTGGGTGGCGAATTATGCCCGGACGCAGCCTGATGCCCGGGCGCTGACCAATTTCGACACCGGCGAAACGCGCAGCTGGGCCGAGCTCGATGCCCGGGTGGGCCAGATCGCGCACGTGCTGCGCCATGAGCTTGGGCTCGAGCCCGGCGACCGCATCGCCAACATCTCCGACGGCGACCTGCGCCATTTCGAGCTGCAATTCGCCTGCGCGCGCGCCGGACTGGTCTGGGTACCGCTTAATTTCCGCCACACTGTCGTCGAGTTGAGCCGGGCGTGCCGCGAGATGCAGCCGCGGCTGATGCTGACCGATGCCGTCTGGAGCGACACCGCGCGGGCAGTGGCGGCGGAGACCGGCATTCCGGTCACGCTCGACTGGGGCAGGGGCAACGGGCTCGACGCCCTGCTCGACGGCGATCGCTACCTGCCGGCAGGCGCCGATATCGATCCCGACGCGCCGCTCCAGATCCTCTATACCTCGGGCACGACCGGCACGCCCAAGGCGGCGATCGTCACGCTGGGCGCGATGGTCTGCTACGCGCTGCAGCAAGTCCAGTTCTGCGCCACCGCCGAAACCGGCACTCACCTGTTCCAGCCGATGCCTTTGTTCCATTTCGGCGGGCTCAACACGGCGAGCAATCCGATCCTGTTCTTCGGCGGTCAGGTCACCGTGTCGGCGCGCTTCGATGCCGGGGCGACCACGTCGTTCTGCGGCGATCCGGCCAATGGCGTGACGCATCTCTGCCTGCCCCCGGTCATGTACCAGATGATGGCCGACAGCCCGGGCTTCGCCGATGCCGATTTCTCGACTTTCCGCCGCTTCATCTGCGGCGGCGGGCGTGTGTCGGAACGGCTGCGTGCCGCGTTCGAACCCAAGGGCGCGCGCTTCGTGCCGCAATATGGCGGTACCGAGACCGGACCTGTCACCTCGATGAATCCCGACCGGCTCGACAAGATCATGGCGGGGTCGTGCGGGCAGCAGTCGATGCACATCGACCTGCGCGTGGTCGACGAACATGGCGAGGATGTCGCGCGCGGCCAGCCCGGCGAGGTCTGGGTGCGCGGCCCCGGCGTCACGATCGGCTATCTCGGCGCTGATGCGCGGATCGAGCGGCCCGAAGGCTGGCTCAGGACCGGCGACGTCGTCTGGCAGGACGAGGAAGGCTTCTACTACGTCGTCGACCGGGTGAAGGACATGTACAAGTCCGGCGGTGAGAACGTCTTCTCGGCCGAGGTCGAAGGCGTGCTGCTGACCAATCCGGCGGTCGCCGAATGCGCGGTGATCGGGGTCGCCGACGATCAATGGGGCGAGGTCGGGCTCGCCGTGGTGGTCGCAACCGCCGGGCACGAAGTGACGATCGAGTCACTGCGCGCGACCTGCGAAGGCAAGCTCGCCCGCTACAAGCACCCCCGACATTTGACCCTGGTCGACTCGTTCCCGCGCAACGTCACCGGCAAGATTTCCAAACCCGCACTCCGCGCCCAGTTCGGCGGCAGCCGGAGCGTCTGACCAGCAAGGATACTACAATGGCAGAGCCCGTCCGTTACAGCCGCACGCCGTTCCTGATCGTCCATCGCGAGAACAAGGTGCGCAAGGACGTCTATGGTGCGATCGACGATGCGATCGTGCTGCAGGCCCAGCATATCCGCGGAGACAATCCGTCGGACACAGTGCTGATCGTGATGCATCCGATCGGCGCGCCGGCCTGGCTGCCGGTGTTCGCGCAGCTCGCCCGGGCGGGCCATCACATCATCGCCTGCGCCTCGCGTTACTGGACCGGCGACGCGCCGCTCGAGATGGAGAATGTGCTGCTCGACCTCGGCGCCTGCATCAAGGACGCCAAGGAGCGGCTGGGCTATGACAAGACGGTGCTGCTCGGCTGGAGCGGCGGCGGCTCGCTGATGGCGGGCTATCAGGCCGAGGCCGAGAAGCCGGTGATCCAGCTGAGTGCCTCGGGCGAGGAGACCCCGCTGGCGGGCGCGCCGCTGATCGCCGGCGATGCGCTGCTGCTCGTCGCCTCGCACCGCAGCCGGCACAAATTGCTGACCGGGCAGATCGACCCGTCGGTACTCGACGAGGCCAATCCCGACAGACGCGACCCGGCGCTCGACCTTTACGATCCCGCCAATCCGGCGCAGCCGCCTTATGGCCAGGAGTTCCTCGCGACCTATCGCCAGGCGCAGATCGACCGCAACCGGCGGATCAGCGCCTGGGCCAAGGACAAGCTCGCCAGCCTCAAGGCCAGGGGCGACGAGCATGGCGAGTTCTGCTTCGTCGTCCACCGCACGATGGCCGACCCGCGCTGGATCGACCCCAGCGTCGATCCCAATCAGCGCAAGCCCAATTGGACCTATCTTGGCGACCCGCGCGTGGTGAACGACAGCGCGGCAGCGCTTGCCCGGTTCAACTCGCTGCGCGGCTGGCTGTCGCAATGGAGCTATGACGACGCACAGGTCGATTCGGTCGACGCCGGGCCGCGCATCTCGATCCCCGGCATGGTGATCACCGCGGGCGCCGACGACGCCTGCCCGCCCGAACATACCGACCTGATGTTCGACGCGCTCGGCTCGGCCGACAAGCGCAAGGTGACGATCGACGGCGCCAACCATTATTTCACCGGCGCCGACGGCAAGTCGCACCTGGCTCAGGTGGTCGGGATCATCTCGGGCTGGCTCGCCGAGCGCAACCTTGTCAACGATACCGTGCTTGCCGGCACGCGCATCGCCGCCTGACCGGAGGATATCATGGCGCTGTTCGACGACTATCAGGCGATCCTGTTCGCGCGGCGCGGCCGCGTGCTCGAGGTGACGCTCAACCGCCCCGACAAGCTCAACGCGACCGATGCCGTGCTCCATGCCGAGCTGGCGCGGGTGTTCGCCGACATCAACAACGATCCCGACAGCGACGTGGTGGTGCTGACCGGCGCCGGCCGCGCCTTTTCGGCCGGCGGCGATATCGGCTGGATGCAGGAGATGATCGACCGCGAGAACGGTTTCGACCAGACCGCGCGCGAGGCCAAGGCAATCGTGTTCGGGCTGATCGATTGCGAAAAGCCGGTGATCGCCAAGATGAACGGCCATGCCACCGGGCTGGGCGCGACGATCGCCTTGTTCTGCGACGTGATCTTCGCCGCAGAGCATGCCAAGATCGGCGACCCGCATGTCAGCATCGGCTTCGTCGCCGGAGATGGCGGCGCGGTGATCTGGCCGCAATTGATCGGCTATGCCCGGGCCAAGGAATATCTGCTGACCGGCGACCTGATGACCGCGCACCACGCCGCGCAGATCGGGCTGATCAACCATGCGGTGCCGGCAGACGAGCTCGATGCGCGGGTCGCCGCCTTTGCCGACAAGCTCGCCGCGGGCGCGACCCAGGCGATCCGCTGGACCAAGATGTCGGTCAATATCGGGCTGCGCGAGCTGGCCAGTTCGATGATGGACGCCTCGCTCGCCTATGAGGCTCGCTCGAACGCCACGCCCGACCATCAGGAAGCGGTGCACGCCTTTGCCGAGAAGCGGCCGCCGCTGTTCGGGCGCGCGCGGGCCGGGGCATGAATTTCGACGAGGGAGAGATCGTCACCTCGCTGCGCGAATCGCTGGAGCGGTTCGTCGAGCGCGAGATGCCGCGCAGCGCGGCGCAGGATTGGGACGCGCGCAACCATTTCCCGCGCGAGGTCCATAGGAAGCTCGCCGATCTCGGCGTGCTCGGCCTGACCATTCCCGAGGATTATGGCGGCGTCGGCCGCGATATCGTCGCGACGATGGTGGTGATCGAGGAATTGTCGCGGCGCAGCCTTGCCGTGTCGGTGCCGTACATCATGGCCGCCTGTTATGCCGGCATGAATATCGAGGAATGCGGTACCGAGGCGCAGAAAGCCGAATTGCTGCCCAGAATCGTCGCGGGCGACCTTCTGTTCGCTTACGGCCTGACCGAGCCCGATGCCGGTGCCGACCTCGCCAGCGTCAAGACGCGGGCCGAGCGCCATGGCGACATGCTGCGGATCCACGGTGCCAAGCGCTTCTGCTCGGGCGCGGGGATAGCGGATTACATCTATACCCTGGTGCGCACCGGGCCCGCCGAAGAGCGGCATCGTAATCTCAGCTTCGTCCTGGTGCCGCCCGACGCGCCAGGCGTGACGATCACCAAGATCGAGTCGATGGGGATGAAAGGTGCGGCGACCACCGACGTCACGTTCGACGATGTCGAGGTGCCGATCGCCAATCTGGTCGGTGGCGAGGCGGGCTGGAATGCCGGCTGGAAGATGCTGGTCGGTCCCGGGCTCGACGTCGAGAAGCTCGAAGTGGCGGCGATCGGGATCGGCATCGCGCGCGCCGCGCTCGACGATGCCTGGGCCTATGCGCTCGAACGCCGCCAGTTCGGGCGCGTGATCGGCGACTTCCAGTCGATCCAGCACAAGCTCGCCGAGATGCAGACACAGGTTCACGCCGCGCGGCTCGTCCTGTACCAGGCAGCGTGGCTGGCCAATGAGCGGCGGCCCTGTTCGGCGGAGACCTCGATGGCGAAGCTGTTCGCGACCGAGGTCGCCAAGAGCGTGGCGCTTGAATGCCAGACGATCCTTGGCGCCTATGGCTATGTGAAGGATTTCGATGCCGAACGGTACGTCCGCGATGCGCTGCTGATGCCGATCATCGGCGGCTCCTCCGCGGTCCAGCGCAACAACATCTTCAAGCTGGTCGGCGCGCGGCGATGAAGGTCGCCGTGATCGGGGCGAGCGGCAGGGTCGGCAGCCGCCTGATCGCCGAGCTGATCGCGCGCGGGCACGAGGTGCGGGGGATAGCGCGCCAACCGGCTGAAACCGGCGTGGCGATGGTGGTGGCCGATGCCAACGACCGCGCGGCGCTGGCCGCGGCGATCCGCGGCTGCGACGCGCTGATGGTCGCCGGTCGGTTCGTGTCGATGCACGCCGCGACGATCCTCGGTGCGCTGGCCGATGCCGGCGTCCCGCGCTTGCTGGTGGTCGGCGGCGCCGGCAGCCTGTTCGTCGCGCCCGGTCTCCAGCTGATCGATGCACCGGGCATGCCGGTCGAATTCCTGCCCGAAGTGTCCGCCGGCAAGAGCTTCCTCGAAACGCTGCAGGCAAGCGATGCCGACTGGACCTTCCTCTCGCCGGCAGCGCAATTCGGGCCGGGCGAGCGGACCGGTGTCTATCGGCTCGGCGGCGACGACCTGATGCGCGACGCGAAGGGCGAGAGCCGGATCTCGTTCGAGGATCTCGCCAAGGCGCTGGTCGATGAGCTGGAAGAGCCGCGGCACCGCCGAAAGCGCTTCTCGATCGCTTATTGAACGCGGCGTGACCCGGCGCATCCTGATCACCCGGCGCTGGCCGCCCGAGGTCGAAGCGGTGGCGACCGATCGCTTCGGGGCGGTGCTTAACGCCCGCGACGAACCGCTGGACGCCGAGGCGATGCGTGCAGCAACGGCGCGCTACGACGTGATCTGCCCGACCGTTTCCGATCGCATCACCGCCGCGATGATCGACCGGCCCGACCGCACATTGCGGCTGCTGTGCAATTACGGCGCCGGGCTCGACCATATCGATCTCGACGCATGCCGGCGGCTGGGCGTGATGGTGACCAACACGCCCGACGTGCTGACCCAGGCGACCGCCGAGCTGGCGATCCTCCTGATGCTGATGGTCGCGCGCCGCGCCGGGGAAGGGGAGCGCGAGCTGCGCGCCGGCGGCTGGACCGGCTGGCGGCCGACGCACATGATCGGCACCCAATTGGCGGGCAAGACGCTCGGCCTGGTCGGCTTCGGCCGGATCGCCCGGGCAACTGCGCACAAGGCGCGCGGGCTGGGCATGCGGATCGCCTATCACGCCCGGCGGCGCGCGGAGGCGGCCGACGAGCGGGCATTGGCGGCAGGTTTCCATCCGGATCTCGGGACGTTGCTCGAAACCGCGGATGTCGTCTCGCTGCACGTTCCGGGCGGAAGCGAAACCGAGCGAATGATCGGTGCCGGCCAATTGGCGCGAATGCGTCCCGGCAGCGTCCTGATCAACACCGCGCGCGGCAGCGTGGTCGACGAGGCGGCGCTGGTGGAAGCGCTTCACCATGGTTCGATCGGCGGGGCGGGGCTCGATGTCTATGTCGGCGAGCCGGCGGTGTCGCCGGCATTGCTCGCCGCGCCCAACCTCGTCGCCTTGCCGCATCTCGGCAGCGCCACGCGCGAGGCACGCGTCGCGATGGGGATGCGTGCGCTCGACAATCTCGCTGCCTGGCTGGAGGGGAGAGAGCCGGGCGACCGCGTGATCTGACCTTTCCCTGCAACCTCTTTTCGGGAGTTTGGCCATGACGATCCTTCGCCATTACAAGATGACCGCCAAAGACGGCAGCGGTGGCGATCTCCGCGCGGCGCTCGAGCATCTCGCCGACCAGGTCAGGCCCTTGCCGGGCTGCGAAGGCGTGCGGCTCTATGCCGATCCCGACGATCCGCTGACCTGGGTGTTCATCGAGGACTGGCGCTCGCTCGACGACCACAAGGCGGCCGGGCGTGCGCTCGGCAAGGAAGCGTTTGCGGGGGTCGCGGCGGTGCTCGCCGGTCCGCCGGATGGGCGTTACCTCGAAGCGGTCGGATAGAAACGGATCAAGCGATCCTCGTGCTCCTGCGGTCGCAGGAGCACGGCCTGCTATTTCTTCCCTGCGGCCGCCCCGGGCGCCGCAGCCCCCTTCTTTGCCTGGCGGATCACATAGGCCCGGATATTCTCGGCATCCTGCGGGGTCAGTATCTTGCCGAACGCGACCATGCCCTGATCCTTGAGCGCACCGTCGATCACGATCGATTTCCACAGTTCGGCATTGCGCAAGGCGTTCGAGCGGCGGAGGTCGGCGGTATAGGCTACCGACGCGTTGGCGCCGTGGCAGACCCCGCAGGTGCGGTCATATTCGGCCATGCCGAGATCGGCATTGCCGGTCGAGCTGAGGCCGGTGGCATCGATCGGCGCCGGTGTCGCTGCCGCTGCCGTCTGGGGCAGGGTCGCATTGCCGCCCAGCTTGAACACCAGCAGCCGTCCGTTGCTGCGCGGCTGGTTGGGCACGATCTTGCCGACCAGCGCGCCGGCGCCGCCGAAGCCGGCCATGACGGCGACATATTGCTCGCCATTGATCCTGTAGCTGATCGGCGGCGCGATGATGCTTTGCCCCGCCTTGAACGACCAGAGCAATTTGCCGTTATAGGCGTCATAGGCGCTGAGCACGCCGTCCATATCGCCCTGGAACACCAGGTCGCCCGCCGTCGCCAGCGTGCCGCCATTGACGAACCAGCGCTTCGGCACCGACCAGCGCGCCTTTTGCGCGACCGGGTCCCAGGCAAGCAATTGGCCGGTCGTCGCGGCGAGGATCTTGGGCAATTGGTCCTCGGGGAATTCGGGGATGTTGATGCCGGCATTCTGCCCCACCGGGCGGTGCTGGAACTTGACGAGCTTCTGATAGGCGCCCGTCGTGAATTGCACCGGGATATAGACCAGCCCGGTGCGCGGGCTGAACGACATTGCCTGCCAGCTATGCGCGCCGAACGGCCCGGGCTGCAGGATCGCTGGGCCATCCTGATAATGGACATTGGGCACGAAATTGGGCCGGCCGGTCTTCATGTCGATGCCCGTCGACCAGGTCACCGGCGCGAACGGCTTGGCCGACAGCAACTCGCCGGTCTTGCGATCGAGCACGTAGAAATAGCCGTTCTTGGGCGCCTGCATCAGCACGTCGCGCTGCTTGCCGTTGATCGTCAGCGTCGCGGTCATGATCTGCTGGGTGGCGGTATAGTCCCAGCTGTCCGACGGCGTGGTCTGGTAATGCCAGCGATACTGGCCGGTATCGGGATCGACCGCGACGATCGACGACAGGAACAGATTGTCGCCCTTGCCGCCCGAGCGGACTTGATAGTCGAACGGCCCGCCATTGCCGGCGCCGATATAGAAGAGATTGGCCTCCGGATCGTAGGTCATCGCGTCCCAGGCGGTGCCGCCGCCGCCGCTGTTGCGCCATTCGCCGTCGCCCCAGGTCGCATAGGCCTTGGCCTTGAGCACGTCGTCCGACGCCGCACCGTCGGGTTTCCCTTGCGGGTTGGGCGTCAGGTAGAAGCGCCAGGCGAGCTTGCCGCTGGCCGCGTCATAGGCCGTGACGAAGCCGCGCACGCCCATTTCGGCGCCGCCATTGCCGATCACGATCTTGTCCTTCACCAGGCGCGGCGCGCCGGTGATGGTGTAGCGCATCGTCGACGGCGCACCCTCGAACGTATTGACTTGCCAGGCGAGCTTGCCGGTCTTCGCATCGATCGCGACGAGCCGGCCGTCGAGCGTGCCGACATAGACCTTGCCGTCATGCACCGCGACGCCGCGGTTGATCGCGTCGCAGCACGCGCTGATCAGCGAATCGCGCGGGGTCTGGGGATCGTAGACCCACAATTGCTTGCCGCTCGCCGCGTCGAAGGCATAGACCAGCGACCAGGCGGTGCTGACATAGACTATTCCGTCGACCATCAGCGGCGTCGCTTCCTGGCCGCGATCGCTGTCGACTTCGGCCGACCAGGCGAGGCCGAGCTTACCGACGCTCGAGCGGTTGATCAGATCGACCTGGCTGAAGCGCTGCTCGCGCTGATCCTGCCCGTAATAGGGCCATTCGTCCGGCGATGCCGCATTGGTGCCGCCGCCGTTGCAGCCGGCCAGGAGCAATGCCAGCCCGCTCGCGAGCCCGATCAATGTGCGTTTCATGTCACCCCCCAGGCTCATAAGTCAGGCGAACACCGACGACGGTTCCTCGTCGAGGATCACCGTCTTGGCTTCGAGATAAGGCAGCAGGCCGAGCCGGCCGCCCTCGCGGCCAATGCCCGAGCGCTTCCAGCCGCCGAAGGCGATGCCGAAATCGCTGCGAAAGGCGTTGTGGCCGACCGTGCCCGCGCGCATCCGCCGCGCGACCTGCATCGCGCGGTCGCGATCGGCGGTGAACACCGAGCTGTTGAGCCCGAAATCGCTGTCATTGGCCATGGCGATCGCGTCTTCCTCGTCGCGCGCCGGGATGACCGAGATGACTGGACCGAAAATCTCCTCACGGGCGATCCTGGCGTCGTTGCGCACGCCGCCGAACAGGGTCGGTTCGAGATAATAGCCGCGGTTGAAATCCGCCGGCCGCCCGCCGCCGGTGGCGACCGTGAAGCCGTCCGCCTTGCCGCTCTCGATATAGGCTTCGATACGGTCGCGCTGCCGCTTCATCGACATCGGCCCCATCTGGGTGGCGAGATCGAAGGGGTCGCCGAGCTGGACCTGCCGCAACGCCGCGGCGATGCCGTCCAGCAAGGCGTCGTGGCGATGCCGGGGCACGATGACGCGGCTGAGCGCCGAGCAGAATTGCATGCCGAGCATGCCGACCTGCGGCGCGACCGCGTTGACCACCAGGTCGAGCGGCGAATCATCGAGCACCACCGCGGCCGACTTGCCGCCCAGCTCGAGCGTCGCGCGCGCCATGCGGCCGCCGCAGATCGAGGCGACGCGCTGCCCGACCGCGCTCGATCCGGTGAAGCTGATCTTGTCGACGCTCTCGTTGCGGACGAGCAGCTCGGACACGTCGCGGTCCGCCATCACCACGTTGATCACGCCCGGCGGCAGGCCGAGTTCCTGGACGATCTCACCGAGCAGCACGCCTTCGAGCGGCGCTTCGGGCGACATCTTGACCACCAATGTGCAACCGGCGAGCAGGGCAGGGGCCAGCTTGGACGCGAGCATCAGGATCGGCGCGTTCCACGGGATGATCGCGCCGACCACGCCGACCGGTTCGTGGATCAGCAGCCCGACATTGCCGCCCGCGGTCGGCGCGTGCCGCTCGACGAACGCGAAATCGTCCGCCATCCGCGCGAAATCGCGGATCATCGCGCACGAGCCGGCGACCATATGGCCGCCATAGCCGATCAGCCCGCCGACTTCCGACGTCCAGAGCCGCGCGAACAGATCGGACTTGGCCTCGATCGCATCGGCCAGGCGCGCGAGGAAATCGCCGCGCTCGCGATGCGACAGATGCGGCCAGGGGCCGTGATCGAAGGCGCGGCGGGCCGCGGCGACGGCGCGCGCAATATCGTCGGCGGTGGCGAAGGGGACGGTGGCGAACACCGTCTCGTCGGACGGCGTGACGATCTCGAACAAGGCACGGTCGCCGGGCTCGATCCACTCGCCGTCGATCAGGAAGCGGCCGCGCCGCACGCGATCGAGCATCTCTTGGTCCGCAGTCATCGCCTCTCCAGCCGTGCGAACCCTTGAGTCGGCCGCATTCGGTCAATTACCCTAACGCTGTTTTATAATAGCGGCAAGATGGCAGTCAGCGAGTGTCTCGCCACGATATAACCGGCCCACGCCTTCGAAAAGCCGGGTTTTGGGGAAAGCAGCGGCTGCGCAACGATCTTTTTGATCGCGCAAAACGCGCCGTTGCAATCTGTCACGAACGGCGATAACAAGCTAACACCGTATGGTTCGCTGATGCCGGCGGCCAGGAGGATCGCCGATCAAGAGCGGTCCCCCGGTCCTTTGATTGGGGAGGACGAGAATGAAGACTCGCGTCATGTTGCTCTCGGGCGCTGCTCTGGCCTTCGGTGCCACGGCCCCGGCTTATGCCCAGTCGGCCGGGCCGGCCGTTCCCGATCCGCAGGCGCAGGCCGACGGCAACAAGCTGCCCGACATCGTCGTCACGGCGCAGCGCACCTCGCAATCGCTCCAGAAGGTGCCGATCGCCGTCACCGCGATCACCGCGAACGACCTCGCCTCGCGCCAGGTGACGACCACGCTCAACCTCGAAGCGGCGGTGCCGAACCTGACCCTGACCGAAAACGGCGTGTCGGTGACCCCGTTCCTGCGCGGCGTCGGATCGAACCAGTCCAACCCCAATGACGAGGCGTCGGTCGCGACTTATATCGACGGCGTCTATATCCCGTCGGTCACCGGCAACATCTTCAAGTTCAACAATGTCGAGCGGATCGAAGTGCTCAAGGGGCCGCAGGGGACCCTGTTCGGGCGCAACGCGACCGGCGGCGTCATCCAGATCATCACGCGCGACCCGACCCAGAAGCCTTTGGTCGATGCCAGCATCGGCTATGGTACGTTCAACACGCTCGAGGCGCAGGCCTATATTTCGGGCGGGCTGGCCAGCAACCTCGCCGCCGACATCGCCTTCAGCTTCGATCGCAACGGCGATGGCTATGGTCGCGACATCAATCGCAACGCCGACATCTTCCTGCGCAACCAGCTCGGCGTGCGCTCGAAAATCCTGTGGACGCCCGGCGCGACGACCGAGATCCGGCTAACCGGCGATTACAGCCGGCTGCATTCGACCGGCACCGATTACCAGCTTGCGCAGGGTGTGATCGGGGCCGACGGCGTCACCAGCTATCCGGGGGTGCGCCGGACCAACACCGACTTCCCCAACAAGGGCAATAACGAGGTCTACGGCTTCTCGCTCAGGGTCGACCAGGACCTGGGGTTCGCGCGGTTCGCCAGCATCTCGGGCTATCGCCACGTCACCGGGCTGTTCCAGCTCGACCAGGACGCGACCCCGACGCCGATCGTCAAGGCGACGATCAACCAGTTCGCCGAAAGCTTCTCGCAGGAAGTCCAGTTGCTCTCCAAGAAGAGCTCGAAGATCGACTGGCTGGTCGGCGGCTATTTCTTCGTCGCCAAATATGCGTACACGCCACTGCAGATCGCCGGCTTCGCCGCCGCGCCGTTGCCCTATGTCGACCTGTTCGGCTCGCAGAAGACCCATTCCTATTCGGCGTACGGGCAGGCGACGGTGCCGATCTTCACCGATACCAAGCTGACCGCCGGCCTGCGCTACACCTATGAAAAGCAGGATACCGACGGCTATACCGAAAGCGGCGGGGTGGTCTTTCCGCACGCGCCCAATCCGCTGTGCGCCGGCGCGGTGACCAATTGCCCGCAATCGCAGAACATCAAGAAACTGACCTGGCGCGCCGCGCTCGACCACAATTTCTCGGCCGATATCCTGGGCTATGTCTCATACAATCGCGGCATCAAGAGCGGCGGCTTCAACATGATCAATGCCGGCACGCCGGGCTATCGGCCCGAAGTGCTCGATGCCTATGAAGCCGGGTTGAAGATGCAATTGTTCGACCACAAGGTCCGTTTCAACGTCGCCGCCTTCATCTACGATTACAAGGACATCCAGGTCTTCAACATCACCGGCGGCGGTGCCGTGCTGACCACCAATGCCGCCGCGGCGCGGGTGCATGGCATCGATGCCGACCTGACGATCAAGGCCTCGCGCTTCCTGACCATCACCGCCGGGGCGGGCTGGCTCGACGGCAAATATACCGACTTCCCCAACGCGACCTACACGCCGCCATCGCCGCTGATGGGCGGGCAGACGTCGATCGACGCGACCGGCAACCAGATGATCTACGCGCCAAGGGTCAGCGCCAATGCCTCGATCGACTATCGCATCCCGAGCAGTTTCGGCGAGTTCGGGATCAATGCCAGCGTGTCGTATCGCGACAAATTGTTCGTCTCGGCGGCCAACCGGCTGGCCATTCCGGCGTTCGCGGTGGTCAACGGCACGCTGAGCTGGACGTCGAAGGACAAACGCTATGGCGTGCAGGTCTGGGCGCGCAACCTGCTGAACAAGGATTATTATCTCAACCGTACCGAACAGGCGCTGGGCGACATCCAGTTCCTCGCGCCGCCGCGCACTGTCGGCGTCACGATCAGCTTCAGGAACCGCTGACGGATCGGCACGGGGATCGCTAAATATCCGGTGACCGGCGCGGGGGTGCCGGTCACGCCGTCAAGGGAGCGACGATGGTCAGGGTCACGTACAAGCAAGCCGACGGCGCCGAGACCGAGGTGGACGCCATGGAAGGCGCCAGCCTGATGGAATCGGCTGTGCGCAACGGCGTCGCCGGGATCGAGGGCGAATGCGGCGGCGCGCTGGCCTGCGCGACCTGCCACGTCCACATCCCCGACGAGTGGCGCGCCGTGACCGGCGAGGCGTCCGACGACGAGCGCGAGATGCTCGAATTCGGGGTCGATGTCGATGACCGCAGCCGGCTGTCGTGCCAGATCCACGTGACGGCGGCGATGGAGGGGATCACCATCCTCACCCCGCGCAGCCAGCGTTGAGCGTGACAGGAGAGCCAGGATGACCGCGAACCATACCGAGGCCGATTACAACCATCACAGCCCGGAGATCGCGCAGGATCCCTACAGCTTCCTGGCCGAGGTGCGCGGCAAATGCCCGCTCGGCCATTCGAGCGAATTGGGCGGTTTCTATTTCCCGACCACCTATGACGGGGTGAAACGGGTGTTCGCCGAATATCGGACCTTCTCCTCGGCGGACGGGGCGGGATTACCCGACCAGTTGGTCCGCCTGCTGCCGGTCGATCTCGATCCGCCCAGCCACACGCGCTGGCGCCGCGTGCTCAACCGCTTCTTCACGCAGGAAGCAGCCGAGGCCGATCGCCCGCGCATCCAGGGGCTGGCCGATGAATTGATCGATGCGTTCGCCGCGCGGGGCGATGCCGATCTGGTCAACGAACTGACCCGCCCGTTCCTCGCGATGACGACCCTGCCGGTGCTTGGCGTGCCGCTGAGCGACCGGCAGATGCTGTCCGAGAAATTGCTGTGGATGGTCCATCATCGGCTCAACGATCATGACGGCTGGGTCCAGCGCTACGGCGAGATCGCCGCCTACCTCACCAACCTCGTCGCCGAGCGGCGCACTGCCGCCGAGCGCCGCGACGATTTGCTGCAATGCCTGATCGAGGAGGAATTTGACGGCCGGATGCTGACCGATGCCGAGGGCTATCAGGTGCTGATCCTCGCCTTGTTCGGCGCGCTCGATTCGACCAGCTCGGCAATGAGCGGGTCGCTCTACCATCTCGGCGAGCATCCCGAAGACAAGGCGCGCCTGCTGTCGGGCGAAGTGCCGTGGGAAGGCGCGATCGAGGAATTCCTGCGCTTCACCACACCGATCCAGGCATTGCGCCGCACGGTGACGACCGAGACCGAGCTCGACGGCGGCGTGGTCCGGCCCGGCGATTTCGTGCTGGCGATCAACGGCGCGGCGAACCGCGACCCGGCCAAGTTCGCCGATCCCGACCAATGCATTATCAGCCGCGACGCGCGCGATCACATGTCGTTCGGCACCGGCGCGCATATCTGCATCGGCCGCCATTATGCGCGGGTGATGATCGATATCTGCCTGAAGACCGTGCTGCGCCGGATCGGTGACTATCGGATCGTCGAGGGATTCGAGCCCGACTACACGTCGAGCGAGGCGCGTGCGCTGAAGACCCTGCCGGTGGAGTTCACGCCGCGTCCGGTGGGGTGAGGGGGGCGGGCGACCGCCATCCACCCTCTCACTGCTGCTTGCGCAACCCGGCAACCTCCTTCGCCGTGATGCTAGACTTTGCCGCGCCGAACCGCGCGGTCACGTAATTCGCCACCGCGGCGATTTCGGCGTCGGAATAGGACGCGGCAAAGGCGGGCATATAGGGGCGGCCGGCGCCCGGCCTGCCGCCGGTACCGTTGAGGATCATCGCCGCGACGTTCGCCGCGGTCGGGTCGTTGACCGCGCGCACCCCGGTCAGCCGCGCCTCGTCGACGATCGCCCCGGCGCCGGTCCAGGCGTGGCAGCTCGCGCAATTGCCCTCGAACACGCGCTTGCCGACCGCATTGTCGGTCACCGCGAGCCTGGGCGAGGCGGGCGCGGGGCCGGCGGGTTGCGGCGAGCGGTCGCTGCTGATGGCGGGCACCGTCTTGAGATAGGCGATGATCGCGGCGAGGTCGGACGGAGTCAGTTTCGACAGGCTCAGCGACACCGCTTCGCCCATCGGGCCCGACGCGCCGCCGCGTCCCGGGGCATGGCCGGTCGACAGATAGGAGGCCAGTTCGGCATCGCTCCAGCCGCCGATCCCGCTGACGCGGTCGCCGGTGATGTTATAGGCGTTCCAGCCCTCGGCCATGCCGCCGGCGAACTTGCTGCGCTGGTCGAGCGCCTGCATCAAATTGCGTGGCGTGTGGCATTCGCCGCAATGGCCGGCCGCCTCGACCAGATAGGCGCCGCGGTTCCACGCCGCGCTGCGCTCGCTGACCGGGCGGAAGCGCTGGTCGCTGTTGAAGAAGGCCGACCAGATGCCCATCAGCCAGCGCTGGTTGAACGGAAAGCCGAACGTATTGGGCTTGTTGGGCGCCTTCACCGGCGGCAGCGCGAACAGATAGGCCTTGATCGCCAGCACATCGGCGTCGGTCAGCATCGTGTAGGAGGCATAGGGAAAGGCGGGATAGAGATGCGACCCGTCGGGGGCGATGCCCTTGTGCACCGCGTCCAGGAATTGCGCGTCGGTCCATTTGCCGATGCCGGTTTCCGGATCGGGCGTGATGTTGGGCGTGTAGATCGTCCCGAACGGCAGGACGAACGGCCGCCCGCCGGCGAACGGCTTGCCGCCCTTGGCGGTGTGGCACGCCTCGCAATCGGCCATCCGCATGACATAGTCCGCGCGGGTCCGCGGATCGGCGGTGGCGAGTTCGGCCGGCACCCCGGTCGGCGGGGCGCCGGCGTATCTGGCGAGCTCGACCTGGGTGCCCCCGGCAAAGCTGTAGGGGCCGGGCTGGAAGACCATGCGGCCGATGATCCCCGCCACCAGCACGACGATCGCGCCCGCCAGGAGCAACAGGTTCCGCCGCATCCGCTCAGCCTCCCTTCGCGATCAGTGCGCGGTCGATCGGCATGCGCCTGAGCTGCACCCCCGTCGCGGCATAGACCGCATTGGCGACGGCGGGCTGGGTGACCACGGTGCCCGGCTCGCCGATCCCGCCCGAATTTTCCTGGCTCGGCACGACATGCACCTCGATCACCGGCATCTCGTCGATGCGGATGATGCGATAGTCGTTGAAATTGCCCTGCTCGACCGCGCCCCCGGCAAAGGTGATCCGGCCGAACAGCACCGCCGACAGGCCGAACGCCGCGCCGCCCTGGACCTGCGCCTCGAGGATGTCGGGATTGATCACCTTGCCGACATCGGCGGCGATCACCAGCCGCGTGACACTCGTGTCGCCCGCGTCGTTCACCGCGACATCGGCGATCGCGGCGAGATAGCTGCCAAAGGCGTTCATCAGCGCGATCCCGCGGCCGCGCCGCGCGCCGAGCGGGGAGGCGGGCGGCGGCGTGCCCCAGCCGGCCTTGTCCGCCGCGAGGTTGAGCACGCCGAGCGCGCGCGCATTCTTCTCCAGCAGCCCGCGCCGGAAGGCGAGCGGATCGGTCCCGGTCTTGTTCGCGATCAGGTCGATGAAGCATTCGATCGCGAAGATGCTGCCATTGGGCCCGACGCCGCGCCAGAACTGCACCGGCACCGCGCTTTCGTGGCGGATATATTCGACCAGCCGGTCGCCGACCGCATAGGGGACTTCGGCCGCGCCATCGACCGCGTCGACATCGATCCCGTCCTTGAACGCCGGTGGCAGCCAGTGCGCCATCACCGACCCGCCGGTGACGCGGTGGTGCCAGGCAGTGATCCGGCCATTGTCCAGCCGGGCGTTGAGATGCTCGTGATAGAGCGGGCGGTAGAGCTGCTGGCGGATATCCTCCTCGCGCGACCAGATCACCTTGACCGGGCCGTCGACCTTGGCCGCGATCCGCACTGCCTTGACCACGCCGTCGACCTCGAGCCGGCGGCCGAACCCGCCGCCGATCAGGTGATTGTTGACCGTCACTTTCTCGGGCGGGATGCCCAGGGCCGTCGCCGCCCCGGCCTGGGCGAAGCCGGGGACCTGCGTGCCGGTCCACAGTTCGCAGGCGCCGCCCTGCACATGGACCGTGCAATTGGTCATCTCCATCGGCGCATGGGCGAGATAGGGGAGCTCGTAGCTCTCCTCGTACAGATCGCCGTCCTTGAGTTTCGCGAGCGCGTCGCCTTCCTTCTTGGCGACCGCGCCGGCCCCTTGCGACGCCTTTTCCAGATCGGCCCAGAGTTTTGCCTGGTCGAGCCCGGCATTGGCCCCCGGCGCCCAGTCGATGGCGAGCGCGTCGAGCCCCTGCATCGCCGCCCAGGTGCTGTTCGCGACCACCGCGACGAGATCGTCGAGCACCACCACCTGGCTGACCCCGGGGACGGCGAGCGCGGGCGCCTGGTCGACCTTCCCGACCTTGCCGCCGAGCACGGGCGACGACCGCAGCGTCGCGAACTTCATCCCCGGCAGCATCACGTCGATGCCATAGACGGTCTTGCCCACGGCCTTGGCCGGGGTGTCGATGCGATGCACCGGCTTGCCGATCAGGCGGAAGCGCGCCGGGTCCTTGAGCGGAACCTCGGCCGGGGGCTTGAGCCGGGCGGCGGCGTCGGCGACCTCGCCATAGCGCAGCGAGCGGCCGCTGCCGGCATGGGTGATCACGCCGTTCTCGGTCGTCAGGCTCGCGGGGTCGACGTTCAACCGTGCGGCGGCGGCGGCGACCAGCAGCGCGCGCGCGGTGGCGCCGGCCTTTCGCAACGGGCCGCTCCACGCCATCGTCGTGGTCGATCCGCCGGTCGCCTGCACGACGAACACCGGGTTGCCGTAATTGGCCTGGTCGGGCGGGGCGTGCGCGGCGATCACCGTGTCGAGCGCGACGTCGAGCTCCTCGGCGATGCACTGGCTCTGCGAGGTATAGACGCCCTGGCCCATTTCGACCGCGGGCAGGGTGAAGGTCACGCGGTCGTCGGGCGCGATATGGATGAAGGCGTTGAAGCGCTGGCCGGTCGGCACCGGCTCGGGCGCGCTCGCCGTCGCCACGGCCGTCGCCGCGCGCGCCGCGGCCCAGGGCAGTTCGATCGCGATCAGCAATCCGGCGGCGACCGCCCCGCCGCCCTGCAGCATCGCGCGGCGCGAAAGCGCGGCCTCAGGCGCGGGCGGCATGCTTGATCCCCTCGCGGATGCGGACATAGGTGCCGCAGCGGCACAGGTTGCCGGCCATCGCCGCATCGATATCGGCATCGTCGGGCGCCGGATTGGCGGCCAGCAGCGCGGCCGCCGACATGATCTGCCCCGGCTGGCAATAGCCGCACTGGATGACTTCCAGGTCGATCCACGCCTTCTGGATCTTCGCGCCCGCCGGCGTGTTGCCGACGCCTTCGATCGTGGTGATCGCGCGATTGCCGACGCGGCCGGCGGGGAGCTGGCACGATCGCACCGCGACGCCGTCGAGATGGACGGTGCACGCCCCGCATTGCGCGATGCCGCAGCCGAACTTGGTGCCGGTCATCCCCAGCAGGTCGCGCAGCATCCACAGCAACGGCATGTCGGGTGGAACGTCGACCTCGTGCTTTTCGCCGTTGATCGTGAATTCGGGCATCGGCCTGCCTTTCGCTTGTCCTGGCGGATGCGAAATGCCCGGGGCAGGAGGCGCCCTGGTTTCCGGGCACGCACATACTACCAGCACGAAGACTGAACCGGCGGCTTACCATCACTCGCCGGGCGAAGCGATAGGCGTTTGTGGGCTTCATCGGCCGCCCCACGCCATCGTCACCCCGGCACAAGGCCGGGATGAAGGGCGTGGTTGGGATGACGTATATGGCTGGTTTTATTGACAAAAATCAGGCCACACCGCCCTCCCGGCCTTTGAATTCAAATGCGTCACGCCCTGTCATAGATGGAGTGCCGTCCTGATTCGAAAGAGGCGGCGATGACCCTGATGACCGATCGCGACCTGGCCCATGAACTCGGCCTGTCAGCGGGTACCTTGCGCAACTGGCGGATGCGCGGCGCGGGGCCGCCGTTCGTCCGCATCGGCGGGCTGGTGCGCTATCGCCCGGCCGATGTCGAGGCGTGGCTGGCCGGGCGCGTGGCGCGCGGCACGCGGAGGCGCGCATGAGCCCGCGGACCGGCGACGCCGGCATCGCGGCGCACCACCCCGGCGACGACGCGGATCGCGACGCCGCGCCGCGCCTGCGCCGCCGCGGCGGGATCACGGCGGAGGATTTCTACGCCTACCTCCCCGCGCACGATTACATCTTCGTGCCGTCGCGCGAGCATTGGCCGGCCGACAGCGTCAATGCCTGCCTGCCGCCGATGCAGGCGCTCGATGAGCAGGGCCATCCGGTCTATGAGAATGGCCGGCCCAAATTCCTCCGCGCCTCGGCCTGGCTCGACACGGTGCGGCCGGTCGACCAGGCCGCCTGGGCACCGGGCGAGCCCGAGCTGATCGAGGGGCGGCTGGTCTGCGACGGCGGCCGGATCGAGCGGACCGGGCTGCGCGCCTTCAACTATTACCGCCCGCCCGCCGTGACGCCCGGCGATCCCGACCGGGCGCGCCGCTGGCTCGACCATGTCGCGTTGCTCTATCCCGACGATGCCGGCCATATCGTCCGCTGGCTCGCGCATCGCGTCCAGCGGCCGGGGGAGAAGATCAACCATGCCCTGGTGCTGGGCGGCGCGCAGGGCATCGGCAAGGACACGATCCTGTCCGGGATCGCCGACGCGGTCGGCCCGTGGAACATCGCCGAAGTCTCGCCCCAGCAGCTGGTCGACCAGTATAACGGCTTCCTGAAAAGCGTGATCCTGCGCGTCAGCGAGGCGAGCGACCTGGGCGAGGTCGACCGCTTCTCCTTCTACGAGCATCTCAAGACCTATACCGCCGCACCCCCCGACATGCTGCGCGTCAACGAGAAATACCTGCGCAACCAGGCGGTGCTCAACGTCTGCGGCGTGGTGATCACCACCAACCACAAGACCGGCGGCATCCACCTCCCGCCCGACGACCGCCGCCATTACGTCGCCTGGTCGAACGTCCGGCGCGAGGACCTGCCCGCGGGGCATTGCGACGCCTTGTTCGCCTGGTACCGCGCCGGCGGCGGCGCGCATGTCGCGGCGTACCTGGCGGGAGTCGACCTCTCCGGCTTCAACCCCAAGGCCCCGCCGCCCCGCACCGAGGCCTTCTGGGCGATCGTCGACGCCGCCCGCGTGCCCGAGGATGCCGAGATGGCCGACGCGCTCGATGCGCTGGGGCGGCCGCCGGCGGTGACGATCGCGACCGTGGCGGGACGGGCGACCCCGGGATTCCGCGAATGGCTGCTCGACCGGCGCAACAGCCGGCGGATCCCGCACCGGCTGGAGGAAGGGGGCTATGTCGCGTGCCGCAACAAGGCGGCGAGGGACGGGCTGTGGGTCGTGTGCGGGCGGCGCTGCAGCATCTACGTCCGCAAGGAACTGGGCGCGGGCGACGGCCTGGCCGCGGCGGTGGCGCTGGCGGGCCGGTCGTATGGCGGCGGCCCCGACCCGTGAGATCGGCGAAATCAGTGATCCGCCACCCCTTTTGCCACGGCCTTGGGGGAAGGCGTGGGGGATCACTGACTTCACTCCCGTCAGCGACGGGAGGGAGGAATGGGGAGGGAAAGGGGAAGCACGGCAACCAGGTGCACCGGCACCGGCATGCCTCAACCGAAGGAGGTTCGAATGACGACCGAAGACAAGCAGATCCCCATCCTCGACGCGCTGCGCACGCCGAGCGGCCACAGCCTGGTCATCTGGTGCACATCGTGCGGATGCCACCACATGCATGGCGCCGGCGACCGTCCGGTCGGCGAAGGCGGCGGCCACCGCGTCGCGCATTGCGCGCGGCGGGACGGGATCTATGCGCGCACCGGGTATGAGCTGCGCGAAGTGGGGATGCTGACCAAGGAGAATGTGGTGGGGTATTTCGGGCCGCAGGCGGTGCGGGGGCTGCGGCGGTTGATGGGGTAGGGGCGGCGCCCGACCCTTCCCCTCGACCGTCGCCCCCGGGCTCGTCCCGGGGGCCGCCACGCCGCAGCGCCGGAGCGAGGGGGCGGGGCCGTGGCCGGGGCTTTCGATTCCAGGCCACGGCCCGGTTGGGTGCATTCAGTGAACCGTCGCCGTGATGCTGGTCGCATGGCCACCCATTCCCGGACGGTCGTGCGCCGGGGGGTTGGCCAATCCGAGAGCGGTCAGACGGCTTTCGACCCAGTTGGAGGCATCAGGGTCGATGTTGGAGGGCTTCAGAGATTGCGACCTTCCCGGCTTCGAGCAGCGCGGCCATCGCTCCTTGCAGATTTTGCGAAGAGGGTTGTGTCCAGGGTAACGGCCATCCGCCTTTAGCGCGGAAGCTGTCGGCACTCTCTCCCTGCCAAACGCGAGCGAGCCACTCCCCTTCGTACGAACCGGGCTCACCCGTCTGCATAGAGTTTAGCCGGACCGTGGCGCTAACCCTTCGTTTGTCGGCTCCATCTTCGTCGGTCAGCTCGATTTCGACGCTCCACCATGGCCAATCGCGGTTCGACCGATTGGAAGTATCCCGGACCACGTTCCCGACAAAAGGCGTGTGCTGACGGCACTCGTCGAGCAGGGCATCGAGAACGCGCATCTGGCTTGTAAACGGATCATCATCGCTCATGCGGTGACGCTATATCGGATCACGACGAATGTCTGCTTTCCACCCAAGCGCAGACATCGCGCGCGACGGTGGCGCACCGAAGCGGCCGGGCAGGAAGCGACCCAATTGCTGACATTGCCGCGTCGAAAGCACCGTCATTTAAACGGACGTGAAAGTCAGTGGTGGAACACCAAACTGCTGATCGCAAAAGCCATCATCGCGAGCCCGAATAGCCGGTAAGGCCAGCTTGCGCCACGTGGGCGATACGTTTCTAAGCTACGGCGCTCTTCAAAGTATTTTTCGGATGCTCCATCTCGCAGGGCTGCGAGGCGTTCGGAATGCTGACGCTTTGTATAGGTCGAGAACCACTGCGGTACGACTAAGAGCGCAGTTGCGATAACGATCAAGATGACCTGATACATCATTAGCGGACTTTGCCTTGTTAGCCGCCTGTCCGCAATCCACCCGATTGCGGACGTTCGCCCGACGGTGGCGACCAAAGCGGCCGGGCGGGAAACGACCCGATTGCGGACATTTGACAAGCGGACTGCGCGAGCGATGATGGACTGTGGATCGCTCTAAACTGGTTGCCGCTATCAGGCTTATGGCAAACCCTGCGATATCGGAGGCCGGATTGCCCGCTGCCCTTCGCGCAGCAGGGTTCGATGAAGGCGAGGCTCATCGTGCGATCGCTTTCGTTCCTGTCGGTCTTTCGCGGCCTCTCCTGGAAAAGCTAGGGGTGACGAGCTTCGCGGATGTGGCCTCGATACCGCTGGCAGATGGAAGTTGGGTAGACGTGCGGCTCGCCGATCAACCTGAATACAAGGCTGCGGTTGCGGCAGCACGTGATCACTTCGCCACGGGTTCGCTGCCACACGAAGCCTTCGAAACCGTAGTGCTTCGAAGCTCGGACGTGGCAGCCGTGAGCAAGGCACTCGATGCTGGCGTGGACGTTGCTGGCGCGACCGTCGCAACTGCTTTTGTCGATATTGAGCTGGCAAAGCACGTCATAAGCTAACGACAGCTAACCACCCATCCCCGGTCGTTCCGGACCGGATCGGGCGCGGCGGCGGCTAACGACCCAATTGCGGTCACTCGCGCGCGGCTTGCCGCTACCTAATAGCGGACGTAGAAATCACTCTACCGCGTTGCGGCGACGCTCTTCTCTCGTCATTGTCTCTCAATGAACGCCGCCCTTCTATTCATAGCTGACGAGCGCCTTCGCGAGGCGCTGGAGGCGGTTTATCGAGAGTTCGACGAGCCAGTTCCGGCAGTGATCGAAGGATGCCCATGCTGCATCTCGACGCGTGGCACGGACGTTTTGCTTACTACACCTTTGCGACGACTCACCGGTCAAGCGCTTTGGCGGTATGTGTCAGGAGCTTTCCTCACAATCGGCGACGTGCAAGACTTTCGGTATCTGCTGCCACGTATCCTTGAAGTGGCGGTGACCGACCCCGGAAACTCGAATGACCCTGAAATCGTCTTGCGCAAACTCCAGCTCGCAGGCTGGCGGTCGTGGTCGCCTAATGAGCAACGCGCAATCGAAGCATTCGTCGATGCTTGGTTTGAACGAGCACTGGCGAGCGATGTGGCTGAGGCAGACAACGGCTGGATCGGCACGGAAGCTGAAAGTGTGCTGTGCGGCGCGGCGCGAGCCGGAATGTCATTAGAGCGCTGGCTTATCCGATTGCATGAGCCGGATGCGGCTCCGGTCCTCGCCGACATGCAAAAGCGGTTTCCTGCCGAAATGTCAGCATTTTGGGAGGATGAGCCTTCGGGGTTTCGGGAAATGTCGAAGATCCTAATTCGGGGCAAGGCCTAGGTCCGCTTACCGCCCGTGCGTACACGAAACCTGACCGGGTGCTTTCCACCCAATTGCAGACGTTCGCCCGACGGTGGCGACCAAAGCGGCCGGGCGGGAAACGACCCAATTGCCGCCGTGCCATAGACGCCACCACGATGACTGTCCTTGGGCCGTTAGGTGTCGGTCGTTCGGACCGGTGCCGGGAGAGACCATGAGCAGCCACTCCGGAATGGGGTGCTCAGCTGCCGGCAGACCCACCTCGTCCTGCTAGGCAGCTTCGCCCCGGTTACGGACGCTATTCCGCATCGAGCTCTAGGCTAAAGCGTCGTCCAATTTCTCGCTTATGAACTCGGAGAAGCTCCGGCCATAGGTGATGATGCTCCAGTCTGCCGAACTGATCTCCACTAAGAGATGGCGAATTTGGTCAAATCCGCCCGCGTAGCCTGAGAAGTCGTCGCCGAACAATACGACATTTTTCAGATGATCCGGAAAATCGCAATAAATATCTGCCATTTCACAGGGCTTCGAGTAAACCATATACCCCGCGCACCCAATCTCGCCCCAGCCTATCTCCTCAACAAAGGAAACATAATCGTCAGGGAGATATCGATATTTTCGATAATATTCCGAAATATCAGCCCGGCTGAGGCGATCCACTAAGGCTCTATACCGGCCATCCTCTATTATCTTTTGATATTGTCGCAAGCCGTTGCTCCCCTCCGACGCAGCCAGGAGATCATCAAGCCTATCGTATCCAGGGCGAATAGTAAGTTGAACGCCGCCGCATGGTGTCCACTATCGGCAATGAGGTCAACGTCCCACCCAGTTGCGGTCGTCCGCAACCAGTCAGTTCCAATGACAGCTTTTGGGAATTCGACAACCGACTGCGAATGACCGCTACTGGCGCGCGTTGCCGCCGGTGGTCGGAGCAGTCGGGCGGATGGCGGCTTTCGACCCACTTGCGAACATCGGCCTAGTGCACGAAACAGAGCGCGTGAGCGACACAGCGATCCTGTTCTCTGAGCTTTTGCGCCAGGGAAAAATTGCTCGAAACTGTCTTGTCGGCTGTAGCGAGGGAGAGTTGGCAAGCGTCGAGGCTCACTTCGGTTGCGCCCTGCCGGAGGCCTATCGCGATTTTTTGGCGATCGCAGGTAAAGGCGCAGGGACTCTCTTCGCCGGGTCGGACATATATTACCCGACCTTGCTCAACCTTAAGCGCTACGCCGATGAATTGCTTGCTGAGCTGGCAATGCCTGACCTATTGCCGCCGGATGCCAAGGTCTTTTGTATGCACCAAGGGTACGAATTGACTTACTTTCTACCGGCGTCAAACGATCCGCCCGTTTTTCAATTCCACGAAGGACAAGCGCAGCCGACCCGCCCCTGGAATTCAATGACCGCATATTTCGCCGACACAGTCGAACAACATTTGTCGTTTTACCCCAGCTTGGACCAAGCCGAGCGGGGCGGCGGCTAACCACCCAGTTGCAGACGTTCGCCCGACGGTGGCGACCAAAGCGGCCGGGCGGGAAACGACCCACTAGCGGACATGCTCCTCATGATCGGGAGGCGGTCCAACCAAGTGGACAATTTCTTCTTCAAGTTCGAGGACAACCGCCTTGTCGAGCGCGTCGGAATACCTGTCGAGGTCAGCCTGCGACCGCCAGTACGCCACGAGGTCTCCCTTCCAGTCGTCGATGCGCATGACCGCCGCAGCGAAATCTACAGTGTGAGCCTCGTCTTCGCGTGCGCTAACGATGCCGAGTGCTACGCCATAGAGCCTCGAAAGGCGGAGAAATCGCCAAGCTTCGGGTCTGTATGCAACAAGGCTCGGAAGTGTCGGGCCGTACGGGCGGACACTCTTTCCTCGAAGTATCGCGCCCGGCCGGACTTCGGCCAACCGCTCGGTGGCTAGGTTCTCCTCAGCGTGCGTTTCGTGCATGCGTTCTTTTTACGCCCCAGCGACCGAAGCGCAACGGCCGCATTCCACCCATTTGCAGACGTTCGCTCTCGCCGGTGCTGCACCAAAAGCGGCCGGGCGGGAAGCGACCCGATAGCGGATGAAGGCCGGGTGAACTACATCAGCGACCCGGAGGAAGCGGTGCAAACCCCGGTCGTAAACATTCCTGCAGGCAGGATCGTCGATTGGGATTCCTTCCACGACGTGTTCAGCGAGACCCTGGGGTTTCCCGGTTTTTACGGCGGGAACATGAATGCGTGGATCGACTGTCTCACCTGTGCGGACGACGCCGAGGGTGGGATGGTTGCCAATCCGGTTGCGAGCGGCGACCTGCTCACCCTTTCAATCGTCGAGGTGGCGCTATGTTGTCCGTCATTGTTCCCCTCAGGCGCCGGGCCTCCCCACGGCGAGGAAAGGCGCAGCCATACGAGCCCTCCAGTGTCCGGCCTGCCAGGAGCCTAGAGGATCTCGAAAACGCTGTAGAGCGGTCCTTCGGGCAAGCGGTGTCCGGTGCCGACGGCCAGCACGTCATTCAGCCACGCATATCGCGAGTCCGCCGTGGCGAAGAGCGGATTGATCCGGAAATAATAGTCGGCCGGATCGACCGGCTCTCCCCTGGCGAGACGCGCCAGCACGTCAGGAGTGCCGGCGCGGATGCCGGCATAGGTCATCTCGATCAGCGCGCCGTCGGCGGTTTCGAGGACCAGTCGGCAATCGAGCAGCACGCTGCCGCCGGGCCGGACGGTCTGCCAGTCACTCCCGCCGTTGCGCACCCGGCCCGACAGCCGCTCGCCAGTGAAACTGCCGTCGGGGATGACGCCGACCTGCCGAGCGATCGGATCGCTGCCGATCTTCTGGACCTCGCTGACGGCAAGCTGCATCGTGAAAAGCGGTCGCGTCCTCACGCTGGCCAGGGCTTCCGGCAGCTTCTGCCCGGTCGGTGCCATTGTCGTCATGTCCTTTGTGTTGGCGAAGTTGGCCGGCGAGGCGTCGGGCCTCAATCGAAATCGGTCGCGTGCGACACATGCTCCCACGCGTCCAGCTCGGCGAGGAACGCGGCGGTGCGGTCACGGACGAGCTGCAGCGCGTCGCCACCGAGGATGAGATGGACAGGCGGATTCGCGGCCTCGACCAGATCGAGCATGACCTTCGCCGCCTTGGCCGGATCGCCCGCCTGGTTGCCGCTTTTACGCTCGCGCGCCTGGCGGACCGGTTCGAACAAAGCATCATAGTCGGGAATGCTGCGTTCCGATCGTACCATCGACGCGCCCGCCCAGGCGGTACGGAACGACCCCGGGGCGATCGCCGTCACCTGCACGCCGAAGTCGCGCACTTCCTTCGACAGCACTTCGGAAATGCCTTCGAGCGCGAACTTGGAGCCGGTATAATAGGCGATCCCCGGCAGCGCCGCGAGGCCGGCCATCGAGGAGATGTTGATGATGTGGCCGCGACGGCGGGTCCGCATCCCTGGCAGCACCGCCTTGATCATGCCGACCGCACCGAAGACATTGACGTCGAACTGGTGGAGCAAAGCATCGAGCGGCGATTCCTCGAGGATACCCTCGTGCCCGTAGCCGGCGTTGTTGATCAGAACGTCGATCGCGCCGACCTCGCGCTCGATCCCGGCGACGACTGGTCCGATCGCGGCGAAGTCGGTCACGTCGAGGACGGCAGCCTTCGCTCGTTGCGGGTCCAGGCGTTCGAAATCCATGCGGGCCGCTTCCTGCCGGACAGTACCGACGACGCGGTGGCCGGCGGCAAGCGCGGCCTCCGCGAAGGCCCGGCCGAGACCCTGGCTCACCCCGGTAATCAGGAAAGTCTTCTTGCTCATCGTCGCGGACATGGCTGCTTCAATCTTCATTGGTCTTGGGCCTGCACCCTAGTGCGCTGCGAGGAAGTCCTTCACCGCGGCGATGGTCGGCGCGGGCGCTTCCTCCATCAGCCAGTGGCCGGCGTTCGGGACGATGACTTCCTGCACATTGGTTGCCGCGTTGCGCATGACGATCGCGACGTTGGCGCCGAACGCCTTCTCGGCGCCGATGGCGAGCACCGGCATCGTCAGCTTGGTCCTGATCGCCTTGAGGTTGTCGGCCTCGTCCTTCCGGTCGATCGCGAGGAACTGGGCGAACGCTGAACGCATCGCGCCGGGCCGGGCGTAGATCGCGGCATAGTGGCGGCGTTCCGCTTCGTCGATCTTCGACGGGTCGCCGGCAAACTCGTTCCAGAAGCGGTCGAGATAGATGCGCTCGCGGCCGGCGACCAGGCGCTCGGCATCCGGGCCGCCGAAGTTGAAGTGCCACAAGGCGGGCAGGCGCACAATCTTGTCCCATGGCGGGATGCCGGGAATCGGCGAGTCGATCACCACCAGGCGGGTGGTCTTCTCGGGATAGCGCGCTGCATAGGCATAAGCGACCATCACGCCGATATCGTGGCCGACGATGTCGGCGCGGTCGATGCCGAGCTTGTCGAGGACGGCGCGGATGTCGCCGGCCTGCGTCCATTTGTCGTAGCCGTCGGCAGGGTGCGAGGACAGCCCCATCCCGCGCAGGTCGGGCACGATGACTTTGTGGTCCTTGGCGAGCTCGGCGGCCATCGGCGACCACATGTCGCCGGTTTCGCCAAAGCCGTGGATCAGTACGACCGCGGGGCCGTGGCCTCCGACGCGGACGTTGATCGTCGCGTCGGCGTTCACCACCTGCAAGTTGCGGAAGTCGGCCGGGAAGGGTGTGATCGCGGCGTGCGCCGACAAGGTGCCCAGGGTCAGACTCGCGGCGAGGCCGACCGCGAGCAAGCGGACGCGGCGGGAGAAGGTGGTCGAAACGGTTGCAGACATGCTCGGTTCCTTGTTCGGGGGTTTGGTTGGCGTCGTCAGGACTTCCGCCGCGCGAGTAGCGCGCGATAATCGGCGACTGGCATGCCGCCCCATCCCCAATTCTCCATCTCGACCTCCTGGAAGACGACCCAGGTCCAGTCGAGCGGCTTGCCCAGCACGTCGAGCAGCACCTGGCTCATGCCCTGGTAGATGGCGGCCTTCTATTCGGGCGTGACATGGTCGACGCCGGGTTCGGTTCCCTCGCGGGTCAGCTGGACGGTGATGATCGGCATGGAATGACTCCCGATGAGTGGAATGCGGGCTGCATGCCCGGCACCGCGCCGCGGCACCTGGCGCGCAGAGGCTCAGTGGCCGGCGCTCTGGCCGCCATCGACGTGGAGAATCTCGCCGGTCACGAACGGCGCATTCTCGAGATAAAGAATCGCATCGACGATGTCGGACATCTCGCCCATCCGGCCCACCGGGTGCAGGCCGCCGAGCATCGCGTGGTTTTCGACCGGGTGCATCGGGCTCTTGATGATGCCCAGCGCGACCGCATTCGCGCGGACGCCACGCCGGGCATATTCGATTGCCAGGCTTTTGGTTGCCGCATTCAAGCCGCCCTTGGTCAGCGAAGCCAGCACCGAGGGGACGTTGGAATTGGCGTGGTCGATCAAGCTGGTCGAGATCTGGACGACATGGCCACGACCCTGTTGCTCCATTGCCCGGATCGCGTGCTGGCTGATGTAGAAGAAGCCGGCGAGGTTGGTCGACAGCATCCGAGCGTATTGCTCAGCGGTATAGTCGGTGAAAGCGTTGGGGATGAAGATGCCGGCGTTGTTGATCAGCGTATCGACCCGCCCGAAGCGGGCAAGCGCCTCCTCGACAACCCGCTTGCCGGTCTCGGGATCACCGATGTCACCGGTGATGGTCGCCAGATCGTCGTCGTTCGACGGCTTGATCGTGCGTGAGGTCGCGACCACCCGGTAATTGCGTTTACGGAATGCAGCGACGATTTCCGCGCCGATTCCCTGCGATGCGCCGGTGACGATGGCGACTTTCTGTTCTGCACCCAAGTGACGATCTCCTTTTCCTGGTCCGGGGCATCAGCGCCGGTCCGTCGCGGTGCAGGAGATGTACGTTCCTCTATGGCGGGATCGAATACCCGTTGGGCGAGCAACACTCTTCCGCAAAGTGGATGAATGATGCTTGTTGCGGGGGTGCCTGCGCGGACGAGTCCAGTCCGGAGTCGGTCGGACGCGTCGAGAACGTCCCGGCTTTCCGTCACCCGGGTCCCAATTTTTTGGTTCAGCGGGTCAGTGTGCTTGCCTCAGCCGACAGCCGGGCGAACTCCTTGCGCAGGCGCGGCGCGGCGAAATCCATGAATGCGCGCACCTTCGGGACCAGCGTGCGTCCCTGCGGCGTGATGAGATGCACCGGCATCGGCGACGGCTCGGCGTCGCGCAGCAGCAGCTCGAGCGAGCCGTCCTGCACGCGCTCGGCGACATGGTAGGTGTAGAGGCGAGTCACGCCATGACCGTCGACCGCAGAGGCCAGCGCGGCACGCACGCTGTTGACGACGAACCGCGGCTGGAAATGAACCGATCGCGCGATCGTGGACCCGGCAGCAGGCGGAAAGACCCAGCTGTTCTGGCCGAGATAGGTGGTGGTTATGATCCGATGCTTGGTGAGATCGGCGGGCTCGTCGATCCGCGGATGCCGCGCCAGATAGCGGGGCGAGGCTACTACCACGCGTTTGACGTCGCCGCCGATCCGGACGGCAACCATCGAGGAATCGGGCAGTTCGCCGAGACGCAACGCGACGTCGATCCCTTCCTCGACGAGATTCGCTGCGCGGTCGAGCAAGACCAAATTTACCGACACGGCGGGATAGGCTTCGAGATAGGCATCGACGATCGGTCGCAGAATTTCCTCGCCGCTGATCGGCGGCGCGCTGATCGTGACCGTCCCGCGAGGGGCGGTGCGCTCGCTCAGCACGTTCAACTCGGCCTCCTCGAGATCGACCAGCACACGCCGGCAGGCCGCGGCATAATGCGTGCCGGCTTCGCTCAGCTTCATGGTTCGAGTCGTGCGATGGAGCAGCTCGACCCCGACATGCGCCTCGAGAAAGGCGATCGCCCGGCTGACCGCGGCGGGCGATCGGCCCAGCCGGCGTCCCGCAGCGGCCAGGCTGCCCTCGTCCAGCGCGGCCACGAAGACCTTCATGGCATCGATGCGATCCATCTATTCTCTCACCCGGAGGAATAAAGTTGCCCGATATCCTCCCATTCTATCGCGATCAAGGCTGGTCGATGCTCGGGGCGACAAACGGGGAGGGAAGCGCCACAGCGCGGCCAGCGGCTAACCACCCGATTCCAGACCTTCGCGCCCGACCGTGCCGCGCCAAAAGCGGTCGGCCTGGAAACGGCACCACTGCAACCTTCGGATGAAGCCGCGCGCGTGCTAGCGTTCCGCAATGTTACGCCGGGGTTGCCTGATTGCCTTGGTCATCCCCGCGATCCTGCTCGTCGGGGCCGGCGGCTGGCTGGCCTGGCAGGTCTCGGACTGGTCGCTTCCCCCCATTGCGCAGGGAATGGATTCGTCGTTTTCGACGGGTGACGCGCAGTTCAAGGCAAGGGTCCGGGCGCGCTATCCCGTCGGGAGTTCGGAGAAGCGGCTTCTCGCCGATCTGCGGGCGCAGGGATTCACCGCCGACGTCCGGCCGGGGGATTTGTCGTCAGCCGACCTGCGCCGATTCATCGGTTGCGGCGACAAGATCTGGTCCGTTCGATGGCGAGCGACCGGCGACCGGATAACCGAGGTCTTCGGCGTATATGGCGCGATATGCCTCTAGCGTGCACCCGATGGCCGCGATCGCCTCACCGGCGACCGCCACGTCCTCCGCCTCGCTAGCGCCCGAAACGCCGACCGCGCCGACGCATTGCCCCTCGTGCACGACCGGCAACCCGCCCGCTCCCCCGCCCGCGGTTCCCGCCTTCGCCAGCAATTCCGACGCGACGCCGACAGGCGCCGTCGCGCCAGCGCGCGGACATCGCGCGGACATCGCGCGCATGGCTTCCCTTTCTAGCACGAACGAAGGTGGGGCCGGTAGGGGTTGGGCGGTGGTGGACCTCGTAAGGTCGTCACCCCGGACTTGATCCGGGGTCCCGCTTGTCCTGACCGGGAATGGAGAAGCGAGAAGCGGGATGCCGGATCAAGTCCGGCATGACGGAGCCTAAGCCGCCGCTACACCCCGCCGCCCGCCGCCACGTCCCGCCAGCCCCGCCAGCCGCTGCGGCCGGCCGAACAGATACCCCTGCGCCTGCGGGCAGCCCTCTTCCACCACCATGCGGTGCTGCGCCTCGGTCTCCACGCCTTCTGCCACCACGGGGAGCGCCAGGCTGCGGCCGATGCCGACGATCGCGCGGATGATCGATCGCGCGGCGGCATCGTCTTCCATCGCGCCGATGAAGCTGCGGTCGATCTTGATCTTGTCGAACGGGAAGCATTGCAGGTTGCTCAGCGAGGAATAGCCGGTGCCGAAATCATCCATCACCACGCGCACGCCGCGGCCCTTGAGCCGCGTCAGGATCGCCAGCGCGCCCGCGCGGTCGCGCATCAGCGCGGTCTCGGTGATCTCGAGCTCGAGCCGTTCGGGCGGGAAGCCGGTCTCTTCGAGGATCGCCTCGACCAGGTCGGCAAGGTTGGGCATCTGGAACTGCACCGCCGAGACATTGACCGCCAGGAACAAGTCGTCCGCCCAGCCGGCCGCGGCGCCGCACGCCTCGCGCAGCACCCATTCGCCGAGCTGGATGATGCTGCCGGTATCCTCGGCGATCGGCACGAACACATCGGGCGGCACTTCGCCGCGCTCGGGATGGTCCCAGCGCATCAGCGCCTCATAGCCCGAGATGCGGCTATTGCTGGTGGTGACCAGCGGCTGGAACACGACATGGATCTGGTCGCGCACCAGGGCATGGCGGAGGTCGTGTTCGAGCGCGCGGCGCTCGCGCACCGATGCGTCCATCTCGCGGTCGAAGAACGAGGCGGCGCCGCGCCCCGAATGCTTGGCGCGGTAGAGCGCGATGTCGGCGCCGTGGCGCAGCGCCTCGGCATCGGCGGCGTCGTCGGGGAAGATCGCGATGCCCATGCTGGCGCCGACCGCGGTGGGGTCGCGCGCGGTGTCCATTTCGGTCGCGAAGGCCTCGGCGATGCGGCCGATCAGCAATTGCGCGCCTTCGGGCTGGCGGGCGCCGACCTGGAGGATCATGAACTCGTCGCCGCCGATCCGCGCCACCGTGTCGGTCGACCGCGCGGCATCGGTCAGGATGCGCGCGACGCGGCGCAGCACGTCGTCGCCGGCGGCATGGCCGAAAATGTCGTTGACCGCCTTGAAGCGATCGAGGTCGAGCGCGATCAGCGCGACCGGCTGGCCTTCGCGGCGGGCGAGCGCGATGCCGTGCGCCAGCCGGTCGTCGAACAGGGTGCGGTTGGGCAGGTCGGTCAGCGGGTCGTGCCGCGCCATATGCTCGATCTGGCGCAAGGCGGCCTTCTTCTCGGTCAGGTCGCGCAAGGCGAGCACCAGGCATTGCCGCCCGCGATATTCGATCTCGTGCGTCGCCACCTCGAACACGCGGCTATCGTCGTCGAGATGCGCCGGCACCGCCTCGACCGGCAAGTCGCGCGGGGTCAGCAAGGCGCAGCCATCGGCCGCGGTCAGCCAGCGCGCGGGGGAGGTGCCGGGTAGCCCGCGCGGATCGATGTCGAGCATCTGGGCGAAGCGGCGATTGGCTTCGACGATGCGGTCGCCATGGACGATCGCGAGGCCCTCCAGCGTGGCGTCGGCAAAGCCGCGCAGGTCGGTCAGGTAACGGTCGAGCAGCATCGCCACGGCGGTTGCCGCGACCAGCACGCCGGTCGCCGCAACGATCGCGGTGGTGAGCCATCCGCGGCTGAGCCCGCCATGCGCCGCCATCGCGCCGGGGGTCATCGTCATCGTCATCGATGTCGCCGCCATCGCCCCGAAATGGAGGATGCAGACCGACAGCACGGCGAACAGCGCCGGCAGCGCGATCTGCAGCGCGCCACGCGTCCGCCCGAAGACGAGGAAGGCAGCAGCAAAGCACAACACCGAGACCAGGATGGTGATCGCGGTCGGCCAGGCATCGTAATGCAGCGCGACGCCCGCCCCCATCGCCGCCATGCCGGTATAATGCATCAGGCTGACGCCGGCGGCGGCGAGCACGCCCGCCAGCGCCTGGCCGGCCCAGCCGCGGGCCGAGGCGGAGAGGCGGAGCGCGAGCCAGAAGAGCGCGATGACTTCGACGATCGAGAACAGGGTCAGGCCGATATCGTAATCGACCGGCATGTTGTCGCGATGGCCCAGCATCGCCACGAAATGCGTCGCCCAGACCCCGATCCCGCCGGTGGTCGCGCCGATCGCCGCCCATTGCCGCTGGCGCCGCACGTTGAAGTCGAGCGAGCGCTGCAACAGCAGGAACAGCGAGACGCTGCCCGACACCCAGATCGCCGCTGCGATGAGCAGCATCAGGTGATCATGCTGTCGCCATGTCGTCTCGAGCACCCAAAGCATTGAAAAATTCCCGCTTTCGCCGGGGAGAGGGTCCGCCTTGGGCCGTTAAGATGGGGTTCGAATCGCCGGGGAATTGATCCGATGTGGAGCATTCCGGGAGACTGGGGCGGGATATCGGGGAATATTACGACCGGATTGACGGTATTGGGGTTTGGTGGGGGGCGTCATTCCCCTCAACCGTCATCCCGGCCTCGTGCCGGGATCCGCCGAGCCTCACCACCTGAACCTTGAGCCTCCAGTCCCACGCTTGCCTCCCGGCGGATCCCGGCACAAGGCCGGGATGACGGGGGTGGGGAGGTTAGCGGACCACCAGCGCCGCCTGGTAACCCGGCACCGGTTCGAACGACGCCAGCGTCCAGCCTTGCTCGTCGCTGGTGAACCGTGCCGGTTCTCCCGGCGCGACCGACACGGTGAAGGCATCGAGCGGGTAGGACAGTCCGAGGCCGAGCGCCTTCACATAGGCCTCCTTGCGGGTCCAGCAATTGTAGAATCCCGCGACCCACAAAGGCGGCGGCAGCGCGGCCAGCGCGGAATATTCCTTCCGCGCGAACAGGCGCCTGGCGACCCGGGGGCAGGCGAGCTCGGGATTGCGCCATTCGATGTCGCAGCCGATCGCCCGGCCGCGCGCGGTGGCGACCAAGGCGTAGCCGTTCGAGTGCGACAGGTTGAAGTGAAGGTCGGGGGCGTCGGGCAGCACCGGCTTGCCGTGCGCGTCGGCCTCGATCCGCAGCTTGCCCGGCGCCATGCCGAGGTCGCGGCCGAGCAGCTCACGCACCTTCCCGCGCCGCGCGACGAAGCGATCACGATCGCGCTCATGGCGAAACCGCGCCGCCCGCGCGCGCTCGCCGGCATCGAGCCACTCGGCACAGGCCGCCAGCTCCTCGCGCGACAGGTCGAGATCGATCAGCGCGATCGACGCCCCGTGCGCCGCGCGGTCGATCGCGATCATCTCCATGCTCAGGGCCTCAGGCGGCGGCCCGGGCGGCAGGCCCGATCGAGCGCCTGGTTGAGCCGTTCGGCGAAGGTCGCGACATTGGGCGGCTCGGCCATCGTGCCGTGGGTGCCGGGAATGTCGAACGATTCGAGCGATCCGCGCACCACCTCGGCCCAGCCCGGCCGGCTGTCGAGCACCGCCAGCCGCTCGGCCGGCTGGAACAGGGCGACGACGCCGTCATAATCGCCGGGAACATAGCCATAGGCGGCCTGTTCCATCTGCGCGGCGAATACGCGGTAGCGGCCCTCGCGCTCGGCGATCCCGGCGACACCGACATCCTCCATCAGCCCGCGCGCGCGGTCGAACGCATAGTCGAGCCGTTTGCCGATCGGCAAATTGTTCCACACGCCGAGATGGTAGCGCGCCTTGCTCACCCGCATCTGGGTCGCGGTGATCGCCTGGAACGCCACCGGGTTCATCGTGTGGCCGAGCGCGAGCAGCGGCACGTCCTCGCCCGCGGCGCGCAATTGCCGCGCGACCTCGAACGCCATGATGCCGTTGGTGCACCAGCCGCCGATCACATAGGGACCCCTGGGGCGGCTCTCACGGATCACCGCGACGATCTCGGTCGCCATTTCCTCGAAGGTCATGCCGGGACGCAGGGTGCGCTCGAGGATCGGCCCGAGCGGCAGGCCGAGGAACGGGCGGTCCTCGCCCATCGCTTCGGCCAGCGCCATGAAGGTCGGGCCGCCGTCGAGCCACAGCAACGGCAGGCCGTCGCCTTTGGGCTGGAGCGGCACCCATTCGCCGAGATCGGCAATCGCATTGCCCTCGATCCGCTCGGCCAGCTTGTCGAGCGTCGGCGCCTGGAAGAATTCGGCCATGCCGATGCGGCGGCCCCATTGCTGCTCGATGCGGACGAGCAGGCGCGCGACCAGCAGCGAATGCCCGCCCAGCTCGAAGAAGCTGTCGTCGCGGCTGACCTCGCCGATGCGCAGCAGGTCGCACCAGATCGCGGCGAGCGTGGTTTCGGTCTCGCCCTGCGGCGGCTCGATCTCGCGCGTTCCCGCGCCGCCGGGCTGGGGCAGGGCCTTGCGGTCGACCTTGGCGTTGGGCGTCATCGGCAGCGCCGCGAGCTGCTCGAAATGCGAGGGGATCATGTAGTCGGGCAAGGTCTTGCCGAGATGCTCGCGCAGCTCGGTGCGGCCCGGCAGCGTGTCGCCGCGAGTGACGATATAGGCGGCCAGCGCGCGTTCACCCGAGGCGTCGGGCCAGCTGCGCACCGCGGCGGCGGCGATCGCGGGATGCTCGGCGAGCGCGCCCTCGATCTCCTCGACCGCGACGCGATAGCCGCGGATCTTCTCGTCATTGTCGACCCGGCCGAGACACAGGATGGTGCCGTCGGGCCGGTATCTGGCGAGGTCGCCGGTGCGGTACAGCCGCTCGCCGCGCACCTCGATGAAACGCTCGGCGGTGAGGTCGGGGCGATGGCGATAGCCCTGCGCGAGCCCCGCGCCGCCGATGAACAATTCGCCGACCATGCCGATCGGGGCAGTGTGGCGGTACTGGTCGAGGATGTGGATCGTCGTGTTGTCGAGCGGGCGGCCGATCGGCACCGGGCCATCGCCCGGGGCGACGCGCGCGAGGGTCGACCAGATCGTCGTCTCGGTCGGGCCGTAGACGTTCCACAATTCGCCCGAGCGCTCGATCAGGCTCTCGGCAAGATCGCGCGGCAGGGCTTCGCCGCCGCACAGGATGCGCAACGAGGGCGATCCTTGCCAGCCTGCCTCGATCAGCCCGCGCCAGGTCGCCGGGGTCGCCTGCATGACGCTGGGCTGGGTGGCGGCGAACAGGGCGTTGAGCTCGCGCGGGTCGGCGGTGACGCTCTTGGGCGCGACGATCAGCTCGCCGCCGCTGATCAGCGGCAGGAACAATTCGAGCGCGGCGATGTCGAACGACAGCGTGGTGACCGCGAGCAGCCTGTCCCCGGGCGTGAAGCCGGGATTGCCGCGGAACGAATTGAGCAGGTTGATCAGCGCCTTGTGGCCGATCTCGACGCCCTTGGGATTGCCGGTCGAGCCCGAGGTGTAGAGCACATAGGCCAGGTCGTCGGGCCGGACCTCGACCGCCGGGCGCGTGGTGCCGGCCGGCGCGATATCGTCGACCAGGATGCGCGGGAGCGGGCAATCGGGCAGGACATGGCTGAGCAGCTGCTCGGTCAGCAATGCCGCGGCGCCAGCATCCTTCGCGATATAATCGAGCCGCGCCGCCGGGAAATCGGGATCGAGCGGCAGATAGGCGGCGCCGATCCGGTGTACCGCGAACAAGGCGGCGACCATGTCGGGCGAGCGGTTGAGGCAGATGCCGACCAGGTCGCCCTGGCGGAGCCCCGCGGTGTGGAGCGTGGCGGCGATCGCGTCGGCGCGGGCGTCGAGCGCGGCATAGCTGACCGCCTCGTCGCCGCAGCGGATCGCGACGGTGTCGGGCCGCGCCGCGACCTGCGCGCGGAACGCGTCGGGCAGCAAGGCAGGCGAGGGGGGCCTTTCGGTCGCGTTCCAGTCGACCAGCAAGTGCTGGCGCTCGTCCTCGCCGAGCAGCGGCAAATCCTTGAGCGGCAGGGTGGCATCGGCCGCCACGCCTTCGAGGATCGTCAAATAATGGCCGATCATCCGCCGCACGGTCGAGGGATCGAACAATTCGGTCGAATAGAGGAAGCGGCCGTGCATCCCCTCGCCATGGCGCTCGTCGAGTTCGAGATAGAGGTCGAACTTGGCGCCGCCGACCACCACGTCCATCTGGGTCAGGTCCCAGCCGTCGGCGAACGGATCGACCGGGGGCTCGATCGAGAACAGGCAATTGAACAAGGGATGCGTGCCGGGCTGGCGCTTGACGTCGAGCGCGCGGACCACTTCGTCGAACGGCGCTTCGCTCGCGGCAAGCGCGCCGAGCACCGAATCGCGCACCTCGATCAGGAAATCGTTGAACCGCGTCTCGCCTTTGGGCTTGGCGCGGAGCGCGATCGTGTTGAGGAAATAGCCGACGACATGCTCGAGCTCGGGACGGCGGCGCAGGTCGGTGACCCCGCCGACGATGATGTCCTCCTCGCCCGAATAGAGATGGAGCTGGGCGTGATAGGCCGCGAGCAACGTCATGTAGAGCGTGACATTGTGCCGGCGGCCGACCTGCTTCAATCGCTCGATCAGGTCGGGCGGGATCATGAACACTTCCATCGACCCGGCATGGGTCGGGCGCGCCGGCTTGGTGCGGTCGCCGACCAGTTCGAGCTTGGGCGGCGCGTCGGCGAGCGTGCGGCGCCAGTAATCCACCTGCTTCTGGATCGGCGGGCTCTGGAGATGCTCCTGCTGCCAGATCGCATAGTCGCCATATTGCAGCTCGGGCATCGGCAGCGGCGAGGGGATGCCGATCGCGAAGGCGTGGTAGAGCTTGGCCAGCTCGGGCACGATCACGCGGTAGATCGCGACGCCGTCGAAAATGATGTGGTGGAGCGTGAAATAGAGCCGGTGATTGTCGTCGGCGAGCTTGACGATCCGTGCGCGGAACAGGGGCGCGTCGGACAGGTCGATCGCGCGGCGCGCATCCTCCTGGCCGATCGCCAGCGCGGCGGCATCGCGCTCGGCCTCGGGCAGATGGCTGACATCGTCGAACGGCAGCAGGATGTCGCGATGATCGCGGACGCGCTGGACCAGCACGCCGTCTTCCTCGACGAACGCGGTGCGCCAGGCCTCGTGGCGGCGCAATATCTCGTTGACGCTGCGTTCCATCGCCGCGCGGTCGAAACTGCCGAAGCGGTGGATCGTGATCGACTCGTTATAGAGCGGCATGTCCGGCGCCATGATGGCGTGGAGCCACACCTGGCGCTGGTCGGCCGACAGCGGGACCAGCGCGTCGGGCGCGCGCTTGCGGATCGGCTGCGGCTTGTCGGCGGCGGTGGCGCCGCCGCGCATCATCTTTTCGAGCAGCGCCCGCTTCGACGCGGAGAGGTCGACATGTGCGTTCATGGGGCTCAGCCCTGAACGGGACGGAAAGCGAGCGGCAGCGCCGAGAGGCCGCGCAGGCCCGAATTGGTCCGCCATTCGAGCGTGCTTTCGGGCACCGCGACGCGAATGTCCTCCATCCGCGCCAGCAAGGCGAGATACGAGATCCGCGCTTCCATCCGGGCGAGCGCCGCGCCGAAGCAGAAATGCGCCGCCCAGCCGAACGCGAGGTGGCGATTGTCGGTGCGGGTCAGCTCGAGCTCGTCGGGATTGGCGAAGCGCTCGGGGTCGCGATTGCCCGCGGCCATCACCGCCATCACCGCTTCGCCCTTCTTCATCAGCTTGCCGCCGATCTCCATGTCCTGCTTGACGATGCGCGCGGTGTGCTGGCTCGGCGTCTCGTAGCGCAGCAATTCCTCGACCGCGCTCTCGATGATCTCGGGATGCGCGCGAAGCTGCGCCATCTTGTCGGGCTGGCGGGTCAGCGTCAGCAGGCCGTTGCCGATCAGGTTGGTGGTGGTTTCCTGCCCGCCGACCATCGTCACGATGGTGTTGGCGATGACCTCGTCCTCGGACAGGCGCTGGCCGTCGACCTCGGCATCCATCAGCGACCGGATCAGCCCGTCATGCGGGTTGCGTTCCTGCTCGCGCACCGCGTCGCGGAAATAGCCGGTCATGTCGGCGACACACTTGAGCACGTCGCGGATGCGGTCGGGGTTGTGCTGGAAATTGCCGAGCATCTCGGCAAAGGTCGCCGACCAGGACTTGAGCTGGCGATGATCCTCGAGCGGCACGCCGAGCAGGCCGGCGGTGACGATCGCCGGAAAGGGCTCGGCGAAATCGGCGATCAGCTCGCATTCGCCGCCCTTGACCGCCTCGTCGATCAGGCCGTGCGCGATCTCGCGGACCTTGTCTTCCATCGCCTCGACCCGGCGCGGGGTGAAGGCGCTCATGCACAATTTGCGCAGCCTTGTATGGTCGGGCGCGTCGAGGAACAGCATCTGCCGCGCCATCAGGTCGGCGACCGGGCCGAGCGAGGGCAGGCCGAGCGCTTCCATCTTCGCCGGATCGGGGGTGCGATCGGCGCTGAATTCCTTCAGCACGACGTGCACGTCCTCGTACCGGGTGACGACCCAGGTGTGCATGAACGGGTCCCACATCACCGGCGCTTCCTCGCGGAGGCGCTGGTAGAAGGGGTAGGGATCGGCATGGACGGCCGGGTCGAGCAGCTGGAACAGGCTCAGGCTCGGATCGAACGGCTGGGCCGCGGCAATGGGCGAATGCTCGGTCATGTGTCTCGGCTCTCCATGGGCCTATTGCTGCGCGCGCGCGGCGGCCTCGTCGTCGTCCATCGCCTCGATCATCGCCATCACGATGTCCTCGATCCGCGCGGCGAGCTGGCGGATGGTCGGGGCCTGGAACAGGTCGCGCAGCGTCAGGTCGATGCCGAACGCCTCGCCCGCGCGCAGCACCACCTGGGTGCCGAGCAGCGAATGGCCGCCGAGCAGGAAGAAATTGTCGTCGATCCCGACATTGCCGCGGCCCAGCACTTGCTCGAGGATCTCGGCCAGCCGCTGTTCGGCGGGCGTCTCGGGCGCGGCGAAGCCGGCCGAGGCGAGCGCGTTGGCGTCGCTCGGCTCGGGCAAAGCGCGCTTGTCGAGCTTGCCATTGGGGGTGAGCGGCAGCGCGTCCATCCGCACGAACGCGCTCGGGATCATGTACTCGGGGAGCGTCTTGCCGAGGAACTCGCGCAGCTCTTCGGCCGACAATGTGTCCTTCTCGACGACATAGGCGACCAGCATGTCGCCGCCATCGGGCGAGGGCGCCGCGATCACCGCGCCCGAGCGGACCCCTTGATGGGTGCGCAGGACGCTGGCGGTTTCCTCGGGCTCGACGCGATGGCCGCGCACCTTGGCCTGGTCGTCGACGCGGCCGTGGAAAGTGATCTGGCCGTCGGGGCGCCAGGCGGCGCGGTCGCCGGTGCGGTAGAAACGCTCGCCGTCGATGGTGACGAACGTCGCGGCGGTCAGCTCAGGCTGATGGCGATAGCCGCGCGCGACCTGCGGGCCGCCGATCAGGATCTCGCCTTGCGCGTCGCCGGTGACCGGCCGGCCTTCGGCATCGAGGATGCGGATCGTCGTGCCCTTGATCGGATAGCCGATCGCCGGGAGGCCGGTCTCGGCATTGCCCGGGGGCACGATCGCCGAGGTGGCGACCACGGTGCATTCGGTCGGGCCGTAATTGTTGACCAGCGCGAACGGCAGGCCTGCCCTGGGGCGCCCGAGCAGGCGGTCGGCGCCGGTCAGGATGTAGCGCAGCCGGGTGCCCTCGGCCCAATCGTCGCGGACCAGGTCCTGCGCGATCGCGGTCGGCACGAAGGCGACGGTGACGCCCTGCACGATCAGCCAGGCGCGGAGGCGCTCGTCCGAGGTGCGGACATCGTCGGTCGCCAGCACCACCGAGGCGCCGGCGCACAGATACGGCCAGACTTCCCAGACCGAGGCGTCGAAGCCCAGGCCCGCAAGATGGCTGCCGCGATCCTCGGCAGTGACCCCGAACGCCTCGTTATGCCAGGCGATCAGCCAGGAGAGGTTGGCATGGGTGACCTCGACGCCCTTGGGCTTGCCGGTCGTGCCCGAGGTGTAGATCACATAGGCCAGGCTGTCCGGATCGGTCGGCGCGGTCGCGGCGGGCGCGCTCTCGGCGAGCTCGGGCGATTGCCAGTCGAGCGTCGCGATCGCGGTGGTGCAGCCGGGCAGGCGGCCCGCCGTGTCGTCGCGGCCGACGATCAGCGCGCATTCGGCCTCGCCGGCGATGACCTGCAGGCGGCCATCGGGCCAGCTCGGGTCGAGCGGCAGCCAGGCAGCACCGGCCTTCCACGCGCCGAGCGCGACGGTGAGCTGGTCGAACGAGCGTTCGAGGCAGATGCCGACCAGCGACCCGGCCCCGACACCGCGCGACCGCAGCCAGGCGGCGACGCGGTTCGCGCCGTCATCGAGCTCGGCATAGGACAAGGTCCCGCACGGCGCGACGAGCGCGGTGGCGGCCGGGTGGCGCGCGGCGATCGCGGCGACGACATCGGGTGTCGCGAACGGAGGGACGAGGTCGGGCGACGAAACGGCGCCGGACGAGCGGAGCATGGGGTCGAATTGGCTAGCCATGAGCGCGTGAATAACCGCGACGCGTATCGATTTGCTTAAAGCGGCGTTGAGTTATGCGGCGCTCCCAATCCCCCTTCATTGGTGCGAAGAGTTTTGTTCGCGCGGAGACGCGGAGGGCACGAGGAATGGGCCTGTACTTCCTCCGCCATCACCAAAACCGTCGTCATCCCGGCCTTGTGCCGGGATCCGCCGTGCCTCACCGTCCGGACCGTGCGCCTCCTGCTTCGCGCCTGCCTCCCGGCAGATCCCGGCACAAGGCCGGGATGACGGAATTTATGGGAGGGAGACTCGTTAATTTATATCGCAACCCGACAGGTCACAGGCTCGGCAGGTCGAGCCCCTTTTCCTGCGCGCAGTCGATGGCCTCCTCATAGCCCGCATCGGCATGGCGCATCACGCCGGTCGCCGGGTCGTTCCACAACACGCGCTCGAGCCGCTTCGCCGCTTCGGGCGTGCCGTCGGCGACGATCACCATCCCGGCATGCTGCGAATAGCCCATGCCGACGCCGCCGCCGTGGTGGAGCGATACCCAGGTCGCGCCCGAGGCGGTGTTGAGCAGGGCATTGAGCAGCGGCCAGTCGCTGACAGCGTCGGTGCCGTCGCGCATCGCCTCGGTCTCGCGATTGGGGCTGGCGACCGATCCGCTGTCGAGATGGTCGCGGCCGATCACCACCGGCGCCTTCAGCTCGCCCGAGGCGACCATCTCGTTGAACGCGAGGCCGAGCCGGTGGCGGTCGCCGAGGCCCACCCAGCAGATCCGCGCCGGCAGCCCCTGGAAATGGATCCGCTCGCGCGCCATGTCGAGCCAGCGATGGAGATGCGCATTGTCGGGGAGCAGCTCCTTCACCTTGGCGTCGGTCTTGTAGATGTCCTCGGGATCGCCCGACAGCGCCGCCCAGCGGAACGGTCCGACGCCGCGGCAGAAGAGCGGGCGGATATAGGCGGGGACGAAGCCGGGGAAGTCGAAGGCATTGGCGACGCCTTCGTCCTTGGCGACCTGGCGGATGTTGTTGCCGTAATCGACCGTCGGCACGCCCGCGGCCTGGAAATCGAGCATCGCCTGGACGTGCACCGCCATCGATGCCTTGGCCGCCTTGGCGACGCCATCCGGATCGCGCTCGCGGCCCTCGGCCCATTGATCGAGGCTCCAGCCGATCGGCAGATAGCCGTTGACCGGATCGTGCGCCGAGGTCTGGTCGGTGAGCAGATCGGGGCGGATGCCACGGCGGAACATCTCCGGCAGCAGGTCGGCGGCATTGCCAAGCAGGCCGACCGAGACGATCCTGCCCTCCGCTTTGGCGCGATCGAGGATCGCCATCGCTTCGTCGATCGTGTCGGCGCGATGGTCGAGATAGCCGGTCGCCAGGCGCATCTCGATCCGGCTCGGCTGGCATTCGATCGCGACGCACGACGCACCCGCCATCACCGCCGCGAGCGGCTGCGCGCCGCCCATCCCGCCGAGCCCGGCAGTGAGCAGCCAGCGGCCGCCAAGGTCTCCGCCATAATGCTGGCGGCCCATCTCGACGAAGGTCTCGTAGGTGCCCTGGACGATGCCCTGGCTGCCGATATAGATCCACGAGCCGGCGGTCATCTGGCCGTACATCATCAGGCCCTGGCGATCGAGCTCGTGGAAATGCTCCCAGGTCGCCCAGTGCGGCACGAGGTTCGAATTGGCGAGCAGCACGCGCGGCGCGTTTTCATGCGTGCGGAATACGCCGACCGGCTTGCCCGACTGGACGAGCAGGGTCTCGTCGGCTTCCAGCCGGCGTAGCACCTCGACGATGCGGTCATAGCTTTCCCAGTCGCGCGCGGCGCGGCCGATCCCGCCATAGACGACCAGCTCCTGCGGGTTTTCCGCCACGCGCGCGTCGAGATTGTTCATCAGCATGCGCAAGGGGGCCTCGGTCAGCCAGCTCTTCGCGCTGAGCTCGGTGCCGGTCGGTGCCGCGATGTGGCGCTGGTTGTCGATACGGGTCATGGTCATTCCCTGGTGAAGGCAAGCGCGGCGGCGAGCACGCGCGACAGGTCGGTGCGGAGCGGGGCGGCGTGGTCGGGGTCCCAGGCGGGTGGCCAGTCGGTCTCGTCGGGCTCGCCTGGCGGTTCGTGGAGATAGGCGCGCATCGCGATCTCCATCTGGATGGCATGCACCCCCTGTCCGGGACGGCCGTAATGCCGCGTGGTCCAGCCGCCGCGGAAGCGGCCGTTGAGGACATGGCTGCGGCCGGCGCAGGCGGCGACCACGGCGTCGCTCAGGTCGGGGTCGCAGGTCGCGCCATTGTCGGTGCCGATGTTGAGCTCGGGCAATTCGCCGTCGAACAGGCGCGGGATGTGGCTGCGGATCGAGTGGCAATCGTACAGCACCACGCGGGGGTGGCGTTCGCGCAGCCGGGCGATCTCGGCCTCGATCGCGGCGTGATAGGGGGCGAACCATGTCTCGCGCCGCGCCGCCACGTCGGGGCCTGCGCTGTCGCGATAGAGCGGTTCGCCGTCGAAGGTCTCGGTCGGGCACAGGCCCGTGGTCGCTTGCCCGGGATAGAGCGACGCACCCGAAGGGTCGCGGTTGCAGTCGATCACGCTGCGCGACACATCGGTCCAGATCAGGGTGGCGTCGGCAAGGCCGTCGTACAGCGCCCGGATATGCCAGTCGGCGTCGCGCACGGCCCACCAATGCGAGCGGAAATCCCCGGCCAGGTCGCCAGGGATCTCGCTGCCGCCGTGCGGGAAAGCGAGGATCAGCGGGGTGTCGCTGCGTTCGACGTGGAGCCAGGTCATGCCGTTTCCCCCATCGTCATCCCGGCCTCGTGCCGGGATCCGCGGTGCCGCGATTCCAGGACAGGCGGCTCCAGTTCCGCGCCAGGCCGCCTGGCGGATCCCGGCACAAGGCCGGGATGACGGGGAAGGGGCGCGGTCACGCCATCACTCCCGGCAATTCACCCACGGCAACGAGGAAACGCTTCGACCGCACCAGCTCGGTCGCCACCGCCATGTCGGGCGCCATGTGCCGGTCGTCGGTCAGCGTCGGCACGCGTTCGCGGAGCAACCGGCGGACATGTTCGACCGGCTCGCTCGACAGGAGCGGCGCGTGGAAGTCGCAGCCTTGCGCACCGGCCAGCAATTCGATCCCCAGCACGGCATCGACATTCGCCGCCATCGCCATCAGCCGCCGCGCGCCATGCCCCGCCATCGAGACATGGTCCTCCTGGTTGGCCGAGGTCGGGATCGAATCGACGCTGGCCGGCGTCGCGCGCTGCTTGTTCTCGGAGACCAAGGCGGCGGCGGTGACCTGCGGGATCATGAAGCCCGAATTGAGCCCCGGCCGCGGCGTCAGGAAAGCGGGGAGGCCGGACAGGGCGGGATCGACCAGCATCGCGATGCGGCGCTCGGCCAGGCTGCCGATCTCGCACAACGCCAGCGCGATCATGTCCGCCGCGAAGGCGACCGGCTCGGCGTGGAAATTGCCGCCCGACAGCGCCTCGTCGGTCTCGGGAAAGATCAATGGATTGTCCGACACGCCATTGGCTTCGGTGACGAGCGTGTCGCCGGCCTGGCGCAACAGGGTGAGCACCGCGCCCATCACCTGCGGCTGGCAGCGCAGGCAATAGGGGTCCTGCACCCGCGTATCGCCTTCGCGATGCGAGGCGCGGATCGGCGATTCCTCCATCAGGCGGCGGAGCGCGTCGGCGGTCTCGATCTGCCCCTTGTGCCCGCGCAGTGCGTGGATGCGATGGTCGAACGGCGCGTCCGACCCCTTGGCCGCTTCGGTCGAGAGGATGCCGGTGACCAACGCCGCGCGGTAGAGCCGTTCGGCTTCGAACAACGCCGCCAAGGCATAAGCCGTCGAGAATTGCGTGCCGTTGAGCAGCGCCAACCCTTCCTTGGGGCCAAGCTCGAGCGGCGCGAGGCCTGCCTCGGCCAGGGCATCGGCGGCGGAAAGGCGGCGATCGCCGACGAAGATGTCGCCGACGCCGATCATCGCCGCGGTCATGTGCGCGAGCGGGGCGAGATCGCCCGAGGCCCCGACCGATCCCTGTGCGGGGACCACCGGGGCGAGCCCCTTCGCCAGCATCGCCTCGAGCAGATCGACCGTTGCCGGGGCCACGCCCGAGGCGCCGCGCGCCAGGCTGGCGAGCTTGAGCGCCATCATCAGCCGGACGACCGGTACCGGCATCGGCTCGCCGACCCCCGCGGCATGGCTCAGCACGATGTTGCGCTGGAGCGTCGCAAGGTCGGCATCGCCGATCCTGACGCTGGCGAGTTTCCCGAACCCGGTGTTGATCCCGTAGACCGGCTCGTGCCGCGCGAGGATGCGCCCCACCGCCGCCGCGCTTTCGGCAATCGCGGGACGGCTGGCCGGGTCGAGCACCGGCGTCGCGCCTTCGTAGATCGCCTGCCAGGTCGCATAGGGAACGGCACCCGGAATCAGCAGCATGCGCCGTCCTTCACTCGATGATGGAGAGGGTTGAAGCCGACCCGATAGACCAGGTCGGCCGGGTCGGAGATGGTCCAGATCGCGAGGTCGCAAGCCTTGCCGGGTTCGAGGCTGCCGATCTCGCCGGCCAGCCCGAGCGCGCGGGCGCCGTTGATCGTGACGCCGCGCAATGCCTCGGTCACGGTCAGCCGGAACAAGGTCGCCGCCATGTTGAGCATCAGCAGCAGCGAGGTGGTCGGCGACGTGCCCGGGTTGCAATCGGTCGCCAGCGCGATCGGGACGTGGTGCGCGCGGAACAGCTCGACCGGCGGCAGCCTGGTCTCGCGCATGAAATAATAGGCGCCGGGCAGCAGCACCGCGACGGTGCCCGCCGCGGCCATCGCGCGCGCATCGGCCTCGTCGGCATATTCGAGATGGTCGGCCGACAGCGCGCCATGGCTGGCGGCAAGGCTCGCGCCGTGCAGCGCCGACAATTGCTCGGCATGAAGCTTGACCGGGAGGCCGGCGGCGCGCGCGGCACCCAGCACGCGCGCGGTCTGGCCGGGCGTGAAGCCGATCCCTTCGCAAAAGGCGTCGACCGCATCGGCGAGGCCGGCGGCGGCCGGGATCATCTCATCCGCGACCAAGGCGACATAATCGTCGGGCCGGCCGGCATATTCGGGCGGCAGCGCATGCGCGCCGAGCAGGGTGGTCGCCACGCGGACAGGCCGGGCATGGCCCAGCGTCCGTGCCGCGCGCAGCATCTTGAGCTCGTCCGCGACCGTTAGGCCGTAGCCCGACTTGATCTCGATCGTCGTCACGCCTTCGGCAAGCAGGGCGTCGAGCCGGGGCAGCGCGATATCGACCAGTTCGCTCTCGCCCGCGGCGCGGGTCGCGCGCATCGTCGACAGGATGCCGCCGCCTTCGCGCGCGATCGTCTCATAGGAAACGCCTTCGAGCCGCCGCGCCCATTCGCCCGCGCGATCGCCGGCATGGACCAAATGCGTGTGGCAATCGACCAGCCCGGGGGTGATCCAGCGGCTGCCGCAATCGATGATCTCGGCCGCTGCGTCCGGGGCGCCCGCGCGTGGTCCGGCATAAGCGATCCGCCCGTCGCGGCTGGCGACGACGCCATCCTCCACCACGCCCAGGCCGGTGCCGGTCATCGTCGCGAGTCGGGCATTGGTCCAGATCCGGTCCATGGCGCATCCTTGCCTGCGACCGTTATTATGTCTAGACATAATTGACAGGAGGATCGATGCCGCAACTCTGGTTCGAACACGCGCTGCTGCCCCAGGGATGGGCGAGCGGGGTGCGCATCACGATCGACGGCGACAGGATCGCTGCGGTCGAAACCGACGTCGACGCGGGTCCCGGCGACCAGCGGCACGATGTCGCCTTGCCGGGCCTGTGCAATGTCCACAGCCACGGCTTCCAGCGCGGCATGGCCGGCCTGTCCGAACGCCGCGGCCGGCCCGACGACGATTTCTGGAGCTGGCGCGAAGTAATGTACCGGTTCCTCGACCGGCTGGCGCCCGACGACATCGCCGCGATCACCGCGCAGGCTTATGCCGAGATGCTCGAGAGCGGGTTCACCCGCGTCGGCGAATTCCATTACCTCCACAACAATATCGATGGCGCGCAATACGCTGATCCGGCGGAGACCGCGGGCGCGATCGTCACGGCGGCCGACGAGAGCGGAATCGGCCTGACCTTGCTGCCCGTCTTCTATGCGCATGCCGATTTCGGCGGTGCACCGCCGTCGCCCGGGCAGCGCCGTTTCATCTCGGACGTCGACGGCTTCGCGCGGCTGGTCGAAAGCGCTCGCACCAAACTCCCCGCCGATGCCGTGCTCGGCATCGCCCCGCATTCGCTGCGCGCGGTGACGCCCGACGAACTGGCTGCGATCCTGCCGCTGGCCGGATCGGGGCCGCTGCATATCCATGCCGCCGAGCAGGTTCGCGAGGTCGAGGCCTGCGTCGCGTGGAGCGGTGCGCGGCCGGTCGAATGGCTGCTCGACCATGCCGCCGTCGACGCTCGCTGGTGCCTGATCCATTCGACCCATGTCGACGACCGCGAATGCGAGCGGCTGGCCGCGAGCGGCGCGGTTGCCGGTCTCTGCCCGGTGACCGAGGCCAATCTGGGCGACGGCATCTTCCCCGGGGTCGAGTATCTCGCGGCGGGCGGGCGGTTCGGCGTCGGCACCGATTCCAACATCCTGGTCGATGCGGCGAGCGAATTGCGCGCGCTGGAATATTCGCAGCGGCTTGCGCGCCGGAAACGCGCCTTGCTGGTCGACGACGAGGAGCCATCGGTCGGGACGCGGCTGTTCTCGGGCGCCCTGGCCGGTGGAGCGCAGGCACTGGGCGTCGCGGGCGGCATCGCCCCGGGCAATGCCGCCGATATCGTGTCGCTCGATCTCGACCATCCCTCGCTGTTCGGCGGTTCGGCCGACCTGCTCGACCGCTGGATCTTCGCCGCGCGCGACGGCGCGATCGACGGCGTGTGGCGCGCCGGACGCAAGCTGGTGGAAGGCGGGCGGCACATCGCCGCCGGCGCGATCGCCGATCGCTATCGCCGCACGGTCGCCGCCCTGCTGGCATGACGATCGAGGCGCGGATCCGGCAGGAGATCGAGGCGCGGATCCATTCTGGCGAATGGCGGCCAGGCCATCGCATTCCGTTCGAGCACGAGCTGGTCGCGCATTATGGCTGTTCGCGCGCGACGGTGAGCAAGGCGCTCGGCAGCCTCGCCAGGGCCGGGCTGATCGAACGGCGGCGCAAGGCAGGGTCGTTCGTCGCGCATCCCCAGGTTCATTCGGCGGTGCTCGAAGTGCCCGATCTCGCGCAGATTGTCGCGGCGCGCGGGGAGGAATATCTCTGGTCGCTGACGCGGCGCGGGATTGCCGATCGGGTCGACGATTTCCCGGCGGCGGCGCTGCAGGTCGACGGCGTGCATTTCGCCGGCGGCGAGCCGTTCGCGCTCGAACATCGCTGGATCAACCTGTCGGCGGTTCCCGAAGCCGACACCGAATCCTTCGATCACGAGGCGCCGGGAACCTGGCTGCTCGGGCATGTTCCCTGGACGACCGCCCGTCATCGCATCCGCGCGGTCGAGGCCGATCGCGACGCGGCAAGGGCGCTTGGATTACGGTATCGGGCGGCCTGTCTCGAACTCGACCGCACGACGTGGCGGACAGGCGAGATCGTCACCCGGGTCCGCCAATTGTTCCGCGGCGACCGTTTCGACCTGGTTGCGGAATTCACGCCCGCCGGCCGCTAGGCGCCGCTTCGCCCGCGACTTCATCCGTTCGAACTAGTCCATAACGGTGGCGATGTCCGCAATTCGTGTGAATTGCGCCCGCGTTAACCACTTTCGGTAGCCCCGACTCCAAGGCTCTGCCCGTCCTTGGAGGGGTGTGATGACGATAGAGTTCGAAGGTTCGCAATTGTTCGCCGCCGGCCCGTTCGGCGATGACGGACGCGGCCATTTGCGGCTGATCCTGGTCGAGCATGTCGAGGCATGGCTGCGCGCTTATGCGGCGGCGGAAACGCGCGAGCGACCGGGTGAGCTGGTCGACCGCATGGTCGAATGCTGCGCGATCGCGCCGATCGCGCTCGACCAGTCGCCCGCGGTCGCCTGGAGCGTTGCCTCGGTGATCGGCGAGGATGGCGAGCCGCGCGTCCGGATCGAGAAGTCGGTGCGCTATGCCGGTGACGACCGCTTGTTCACGCTGGCGCCGCGTGCCGACCTTGCCGCTGCTCCGTGCGCGACGGTGAACGCCTCCGTGCTGCGCTTCGCCGCGACCGCGCCATGGGATACGTTCGACACGGTGCGCGACGCGATCGACGCCGCCGAACAGCGCGTGCGGCAATTCCTGTGCTGGCAGCATCTCGACGTCGCCGACGTCAATCGCGAATTGCCGGCAATCGCCGCCGAGCGGCTGCGCGCGTGGCGGCCCGGAACGAAAAGGCGCCGGGCCAATCTCCATTGAGCGGGCGCTAGTTTTCCGGGGCAGCGAGCCGGGTTGAGTCCGTTGCGGCGTTGACACCGATTCGGTGCTTGTTTCTAACGCGTTGGAGCGGGCGGCGCGGGGGCGCCGGGACGGGGAGAGAAACGATCGAACGGCTGAACGGGTGACGGGCGGCCCAACATCCGCCGTCGAGCAACCGGCGCCTGCGGTGCGTGCCGATCGGCTGACCGCGTGGCGCGAGGGTGCCGCCGCGTTTCTCATCGCCTTCATTCTCGCCTGGGCGGCGCTGGTATCGACGCGCACGACCGGCGGGATTGCCTTGCTGTGGCCGTGCAACGCGGTCGCGGTCGCATTGATCGTCCGGGCGTCGGCGCTGTCGCGCCGCTCCTTGCTCGGCATCATCACGCTCGGCATCGCCACGGCCAATTCGACGACTGTGCCGTTCGGTCCGGCGACCCTGTTGCTGCCCCTGATCGACGCGATCGAAATCACCTTGATGGCGACGGCGGTCGGCCGGTTCCGCATCGACGCGCGGACGATGACCGGCTTTGCGCGGCTGGTCGGCTGCGCGGTGCCGGCAGCGGCTGCCACCGCGTTGCTCTCGGCGGGCACGCTGAACCTGACGAACGGCGCGCCATTCTGGACGGTCGCCTATCATTGGTATGCGTCGAACCTGATCGGGCTGGTCGTCCTGCTGCCGCTGCTGCTTGCCATCACCTGGCGCGACATTGCGCGCCTCGGGCAATGGCGCGAAGCGAGCGCGGCCGTGTCGATCGCGCTGATCACCGGCACGCTCGCCCTGATCGTCTTCTACCGCGCGTCGCAGCCGATGCTGTTCCTGCTGATGCCGTGCATGGTGTTCGCGACCTTCCGGTTGCGCTTCGTCGGCACGTCGGTCGCGATCGCCATGATCCTGATGATCGGTGCCGTCGCGACGCTCAATGGCCATGGCCCGATCGCCATGCATTATCCGGCGCCCGAGCGCATCCTGTTCCTCCAGGCCTTTGTCGCGATCGCCGCGCTGACCACCATCCCCATCGCGATCATCCTCGGCGACATGAGCCAGGCCTTTCGCCGCGTGCGCGAGGCGCAGGAACAGCTCCAGCTGCTGACCGAGAATGCCAATGACATGATCGTCCGGCTCGGCCTCGACGGCCGCCGTCGCTACGTCTCGCCGGCGAGCGTGCGGATGATGGGCTTCACGCCCGAGGAGATGATCGCGGCGCCGCCGTTCCACAACATTCCGCCGGAAGACCGGGTTCAGATCGAGGCGACGCTGCAATCCCTGCTCGACGGCGCGGTCGATCCGATCTGCGTCTACCGCAAGCTGACGCGCGATGGCGACCTGATCTGGTGCGAGGCGACCTATCGCCTGATCGAGGGTGGCGGCGAGCCCGAGGTCGTCGCCAGCATCCGCGACGTCACGCGCCGCCACATTGCCGAGCAGGCGACGATCCAGGCACTCGCCGATGTCGAGGAACGCGAGCGCCTGCTCGTCATGTCCGAACAGATGGCGCGGGTCGGCACCTGGCGGCTCAACTGGATCGACCGCACCGTCTTCTGGTCGCCCGAGGTTCATCGCATTCACGGCCTGCCTTATGACTACAAGCCGACATCGGCGACCGTGCTCCAGGCCTATCACCCCGACGACCGCGCGCGGGTCGAGGCGCTGATCGTCAGTTCGATCGAAAGCGGCGACTCGTTCCGCTACGAAGCGCGCGTGGTGCAGCCGTCGGGCGCGGTGCGCTGGGTCGCGTCGAGCGGGCAGGCGGAGCGGTCGGTCGATGGCGACGTGGTCGGGCTGTTCGGCGTTTTCCAGGACATCACCGAACAGGTCGAGACACTGCGCGCCGTCACCAGCGCGCGCGAGGAAGCCGAGGCGGCGCTCAAGGCCAAGGCGCAATTCACCGCCACGATCAGCCACGAGATCCGCACGCCGCTGACCAGCATCCTCGGCACCGCTGCGTTGCTGCGGACCAGCACCGACGAAGGCGAGCGCGGGCGTCACCTCGAGACGCTGGAACGCTCGGGACACGTGCTGGCGTCGATCGTCGATGACGTGCTGCTGTTCTCCAAGCTCAGCGAGGCGCAGGCGCAGCCCGAGGCGATCGCCTTCGACCTGCGCGATGTCGTCAACGACGTCGTCACCGTGTTCGGCAACGACGCCGCGGCCAAGGGGCTGTCGATCGCCACCAGCGGCGCGGAGGACTCGCGCTGGGTGTCGGGCGATCCCGCGCGGCTGGCGCGGGTGTTGACCAACCTGGTGTCCAACGCGCTCAAATTCACGACCCAGGGCGGCGTCGCGATCACCGTGCGCGCGCCCGAAGTCGGCCATATCTGGACCTTCGATGTCGAGGATACCGGGATCGGCATCCGCGCCGACCGCGTCAATGCGATTTTCGAGCCGTTCGTCCAGGCCGATGCCTCGACCACGCGGAGCCATGGCGGCACCGGGCTGGGCCTCAGCATTTCGCGGCTGCTGGTCGAATCGATGGGCGGCGAGATCGGGGTCGAGACCGGGCTCTACCGCGGCACCTGCTTCCGTTTCACCGTGCCGTTGCCGCCGGCCAAGGGGCTGGCCGGCAAGTCGCAGCCGCGCGCCGGCAACGTCCAGCGCAAGCGTGTGCTGCTCGCGGAGGACAATGAGACCAATCGCTATCTGATCGCCGAGCTCGTTCGCCAGCTCGGCCATGACGTCAGCGAAGTGGAAAATGGCGCCGAGGCGGTGGATGCGGTCAATGCCGACGGCGGCGACGCGATCGACATCGTGCTGATGGACATCCAGATGCCGGTCAAGGACGGGATCGAGGCCTGCCGCGAGATCCGCGCCGCGCCGCGGTCAAAGGCACTGCCGATCTTCGCGCTGACCGCCGACAATTCGCTCGAGCGCCGCCGCGCCATCTTCGATGCGGGGATGAACGGCCTGCTCGCCAAGCCGGTCGATATCGAGATGTTGCAGGCGGCAATCGAGGGACGGGCGCCGGTCAAGCAGCCGGTCGCGGAACGCCCGGCCGCGCCGCCGGTCACCGCGATCGACCCCGATCGCGTGCAGGGGTTCGAGGCGACTTTGGGCCGCGAGGCGCGCGATCTGCTGCTCGCCTTGCTGATCGACAACACGTTGCGGGTGCCCGTGCGGATTCGCGAAATGGCCGATGCCGGCCGGCTCGACCAGGTCAGGCTCGAGGCGCACGGGTTGCGCGGTGCGGCGGCCAGCGTCGGCGCCTACCGGCTGATCGACATCCTGATGCAGATCGAGCTCGGTGCCGCCGATCAACTGGTCAGCGAGGCATTGCTTTCGAGGCTCGATGCCGCGGCGAACGAAGTCGCGTCGTCGGCGCGGCTGGTCCTGCTCACGTCGAACGAGGCCAGGGAGCTTTCGCTTTCCTCGAGCAGCTGAAGCTGCAGCACCGCCTGGGTGCGGTTGGTCACGCCGAGCTTGCGGAAAATCGCCGAGAGGTGCGACTTGATCGTCGGCTCGGCGAGATCGAGGTCGTGCGCGATCTGCTTGTTCTGGCGGCCGCTGGCGATCGCGCGGAGCACGCGCAATTGCGCCACCGACAGCGTGCCCATCCGCTTCGCCAGCTCCGCGGTCTGGTCCGATGCGCCGCCCAGGGTGACACCGTTGGGAAACCATTGCCCGCCTTCGAGCAGCACGCGGATCGCCGAGACGACGCGGTCGATCGGCGATGCCTTGGACAGGAAGCCCTGCGCGCCCAATGCCGCGGCCTGGCGGATCACGCCCGGTTCGTCGCGGCTCGACACGATGCCGACCGGCGTGTTGGGTTTGATCGCGCGCAGCAAGGCGAGCCCGGAAAAGCCCTGGACGTCGGGCAGCATCAGGTCGAGCAGGACGAGGTCGTGCGGATGGGCGCGCACCAGGGCCTCTGCCTCGGCAAGCGTTCCGGCACTGTCGACCAAAATAGCTGAGTCGATCGTCTGAACGGCCATCGCGAGCGCGGTGGCGTACATCGGATGGTCGTCAGCGACCAACACTCTTCTCAACGCACACTCTCCCGACCCAGCGGTCCCCTCCCGCCATGGAAACGGCAACCCGGCATCGCTGCCCACCGTTTCGCACGTTATCTCCAGTTCGGTGACATCGTGATGATTTGGCTTGACCCCCGCGTCAATGGGGTTGGCGGCCATTGGTCGCATTGCGATCGATTGGCAATGGCCGGTGCGGGCGGATTTGTCCCAGAAAGCAACAGCAAAGAATCGCTGCCCCGATATCGACTAATCCGAAAGTATGATGCCCGGAATGGGCAAGGTCATCTCTTACGGTGAACCTGCCGGATAGGTAGCCAAGCCTTAACCGGTCGCGGCCGCTAACGGCATCATGAACACGCGATCAACCAGTTTCGGACACCATGTTCGGGCGCTGCTCGCCGGCACTGTTGCCATCGGTGCGGCGGTGGTGGCGACTCCTGCCATGGCGTCGGGCGTCCATGCCGGGACCGTCATCCGCAATATCGCCTCGGCCACGTTCGACGACGGCGGCGGCAGCAAGACGATCAATTCGAACCCCGTCGATCTCAAGGTCGACGAAGTGCTCGACGTTACCATCGTCGCGCGCGATGCGGGCGATGCCGCGGTGTCGGCGGGTGCGACCGGCCAGGTCCGCGCCTTCACCCTGACCAATGCCGGCAACGGACCGGAGGCATTCTCGCTGATCGCGACCGGCGCGGTGACCGGCAACGAGTTCGATCCGAGCGTGACCGCGATCGTGATGGATAGCAACGGCAACGGCCAGTACGATCCGGGGATCGACCAGGCGGTCGCCGCCAATGGCGCGAGCCCCGAGCTCAATCCGGACCAGAGCGTCTCCGTCTTCGTCGTCGCGACGATCCCCGCCGCTGCCGCCAATGGCAAGCGCGGCGAGGTCAAGCTGACGGCGACGTCGATCACCGGCAGCGGCGCGCCGGGAACGGTCTTCGCAGGCAAGGGCTCGGGCGGCGGCGATGCCGTGGTCGGCGCGACGCACGCGACCGCGGTCGCGACCAGCGGCTTCGTGATCCAGTCGGCCTCGCTCGGGCTGGTCAAGACCGCGACAATTGCCGACCCCTGGGGCGGGACGCGCGCGGTGCCGGGATCGCTCATCACCTATCGCCTCGCGGCGACCGTGGCCGGCGGCGGCAGCCTGGCGAACCTGCACATCACCGACGCGATCCCCGACGGCGCCAGCTATCAGCCGGGCACGCTCGCGCTCGACGGCGCCGCGCTGACCGATGGCGCCGACAGCGACGCCGGCATAGCCTCATCCACCGGGATCGACGTCACGCTCGGCAACCAGGCCGCCGGCGCGAGCCACGCCATCACCTTCACCGTCAAGATCAACTGAGGAAGACACCATGAACCGCGCTTTTTCCCTCTTGCTGCTTGCGCCGCTCGCGGTCGCGGCGGCGGCACCGACCGTCCAGCTCGCCAGCACCGTGATGCTCGAAAAGAGCGTGACGGCGAATGGCCGCACCCAGATCCTGCTCGAAAAGCCGGGCAAGGTGCTGCCGGGCGACAAGCTGATTTTCCAGACGACCTACAGGAATGCCGGCGCGCAGGCCGCGACGCAGTTCGTCGTCACCAATCCGATCCCCGCCGCGGTCGAATGGACCGGCGAGGCGAGTCCCGGCGCCGTCGAGTCGGTCGATGGCGGCAAGAGCTACGCGCCGCTCGCCCAGCTCAGGGTCAAGGGACCGAACGGCGCGCTGCGTCCGGCCCAGCCGTCGGACGTCACGCACATCCGCTGGACGATGGCGTCGATCGCGCCGGGCGCGTCCGGCCTCGTAAAGTATCGCGGCATGGTTCGGTAGCCGCAGCCGCCGACCGCTCGCCGGTGAGTATTTGCGAGCGGATACAGTAACCTAACCTTGGAGACTATCCATGATACGTACCAGCCGTTGGCTGGGCGCGGCGAGCCTGTGCGTGCTTGCCGGCCTGGCCGCGTCCCCGGCGCACGCCTCCGGCGTGACCGCGGGGCAGACCATCACCAATACGGTGCAGGTCAATTACCAGGTCGGCGGTGTCGCGCAGAACGCGATTTCCGCCTCGGATTCGTTCACCGTCGACCGCAAGGTCAACGTGACCGTGACCGAAGTCGGCGGCACCACCATCTCGGTCTCGCCGGGCCAGGTGTCGGCCGTGACGACCTTTTCGGTCACCAATCTGTCGAACGCCGTGCTCGATTTCGCGCTGACCGCCAACCAGCAGACCGGCGGTGCCGGCGCGCATTCGAACACCGACAATTTCGACGTCACCAACGTCAGGATCTACGTCGATACCAACAATAACGGCAGTTTCGACGCCGGCGATACGCAGGTGACGTATCTCGACGAACTCGGCGCCGATGCGTCGAAGACGGTGTTCGTCGTCTCCGACATCCCGCTCAATCGCGTGACCGGCGACGTCGCGGCGCTGACGCTCACCGCGACGGGGCGTGAAGGTGGCGCAGCGGGCTCGCAGGGTGCCGCACTGACCCAGACTACCACCGCGAACACCGCGGGAATGGACACCGTCTTTGCCGACGGCGCGGGCGCGACCGATGCCGCGCGCGATGCCGCTTTCTCGGCCAAGGACGATTATACGGTGCTTGCCGCCGCGCTGACGGTGACCAAGGTCAGCTCGATCATCAGCGATCCGCTGAATGGCACCAGCAACCCAAAGATGATCCCCGGCTCGGTCGTACAGTACTGTATTACCGTGAAAAATGCCGCGGGTGGAGCGAGCGCCAGCGGCGTTGCGATCTCCGACTTGCTGCCGACGACGACCACGTATCAGTCGTCGTTCGGCATCCTCGTCAACGGTACGGTCACCGGCAGCACGTGCAACGCTGACGGTACCGCCGGTGGCAGCTTCGCGTCGGGCACCGTCTCCGCGACGATCCCGACGGTGACCGCGGGCGATGCCCGGACGGTCGTGTTCCGCGTAACCGTCAACTGACGGGCCGGCCGGCGACCCTCGGCCCCCCGGTGGGTCGCCGGCCAAATTTCGCCGACAATGAACTTCAACCGTCTCCTCAAAGGCCTGGCGATCCCGCTGATCGCCGCGCTGCTGGGCGCCCCAGGGCAGCCCGCGGCCGCGGCGGAGCGCATCGTCAACACGGCCAAGGCGACGTGGAACGATCCGGGCGGTCCGCGCTCGATCGACTCGAACCTGCTCGCGATCGAGGTCGAGGCGCCACCGCCTTCCACGATCACGACGTACCGGCCCGATGGCGGGCCGGGTGCGCCGACCAATATTCCCACCGGCGGCTGCCAGCGCGCGACCTTGCTGTCGCCGAGCGCGGCAGGCCCCGGTACCGCAACGCTTTCCACGGTCATAGCGCCGACCGACATCGTCCATGCCGGTGATCCGCTGATCTTCCGCGTGTCCGCGCCGCTGGCCAATCGCAATCCCGGCGCCGTCGACAGCCTGGCGGTGGTGCTGACCACCAATGCGGGCGATCGCGAGGTCATGACGGTGGTCGAGACCGGCGCCGATACCGGCGAGTTCACCGGCATGATCGCGACGCGCAGCAACGCGACGGTGATCCGCGGCGATTGCCTGCTCAGCCTGTCGCGCGGCGACCGCGTGACGGTGACGGCGGAGACGCCCGACGGCCAGGTAGTCTATGCCAGCGCGACGCTCGACGTGCTGGTCGACCCGTCGGGCTATGTGATCGACAGCGGCACGGGTGAGCCGGTGACGGGCGCCAAAGTGACCATCGTCAACGCCGATACCGGCCAGCCGGCGGTCGTCCTTGCACCCGGCGCGGTGGCCAGTTGGCCGTCGTCCGTCAATACCGGGCAGACGGTAACCGACGGAAATGGCGGCAATTATTCGCTACAGGCCGGCGAGTTCAGTTTCCCGCAAATGGCGCCCGGGCGCTACCGGCTGATCGTCGCGCCGCCGTCTCCCTATACCGCGCCCTCGACCGCCAGCGACGCGCAGCTCGCCGGCCTGACCCGGCCCGACGGTTCGCCGCTGGCGCTGACCACCGGCTCGCGCGGCGAGATTTTCGTGGTGACGGCAGCGGGGCCGCTCAAGATCGACATTCCGGTCGACCGGCCGACAGGACCGCTGGCCTTGGCCAAGATCGCCTCGCGCGCGACCGCGTCGCCAGGCGACCAGATCGTCTATTCGATCACCGTCACCAATCCCGATGCGTCGCGCCCGAGGCGCGGCGTGACATTGGTCGACACGTTGCCGTCGCGGATGCGGCTGACCGCCGGAACGGTAAAAATAGACGGTATTTCAGTGGGTAATGCCGCGACGACAAGCCCGGATGGGCGCCGTTTGACCGTCGCGCTGGGAACGCTCGCGGGTGGGCAGAACCATGTCGTGACCTATGTGCTCGGGGTGCTTCCCGATGCGCCGGAGGGACAGGCGATCAACCAGGCGCGCGTCACCGACGCTCTCGGCATCGGCACGACCGCGAGCGCCACGGTGATGATCGATCGCGAGACGATTGCCGCCCGGATGACCATCATCGGGCGTATCACCGCCGGTCCGTGCACAAGCGATCCGGGCAAGAGGGGTATCGCCGGCATCCGCGTGATGCTGGAGGACGGCAGCTACGCGATCACCGACCCCGATGGCCGCTACCATTTCGAGGGCGTGCTGCCCGGCAGCCATGTCGTCGCGGTCGATCCCGGCACGCTCACCCCCGGCGGCGCGTTCGTGGACTGCACCCGTTCGACGCGGTCGGCCGGCAGCGCCACCTCGCGTTTCGTCGACGGGCAGGGCGGGCAGCTCGTCGTCGCCGACTTCCAGGCGGTACTGCCTGAAGGAGGGGCCGCCAGGCCCGCCGCCGATCCTGCCATTCCCACCCCGCCGTCGGACAAGGCAGCGGCCGGTGCCGAGCGCGACTGGTTTACCGGCGGCACCGCGGAGGTCACCTGGCTGTTCCCTGAGATCGACCACAACCCGCGCCAGCCCGCGACGCGCATCGCGATCCGCCACCTGGTGGGGCAGACCGCAACCCTGTTCGTCGCCGGCAAACCGGTCGATCCGATCACCTTCGACGGCACGCGCAACGACCCCGCGAACAGCTTCACGGTCAGCCTGTGGCGCGGCGTGCCGCTGGTCGCCGGCGCCAATCGCTTCACGGTCGAGGTGCGCAACGCCGACGGTTCGCTGGCGGCCAGGCTCGACCGGACGGTCTATTTCACCACGACCGCGGCGCGCGCGCAGTATCTGCCCGAAAAGTCGCGGCTGGTCGCCGACGGCCTCCAGCGCCCGGTGATCGCGGTGCGCATCACCGATCGCAACGGCCGCCCGGTCCGTTCGGGCACCAGCGGCGACCTCCAGCTTTCCGCGCCCTACGAGACCGCGCAGGATGTCGATGCCGACCAGGCGCGCGTCTTGTCGGGGCTCGACCGCGCGGCGCCGACCTGGCGCGTCGCCGGTGATGACGGCATCGCCTATATCGAGCTCGCGCCGACCACGACCAGCGGCGCGCTGACGCTCGATTTCGCTTTTCGCGAGCGCGATCAGGTCCGTCGCCAGCGCATCGAGTCCTGGCTCTCGCCGGGCAATCGGCCCTGGACCGTGGTCGGCCTGGCCGAGGGGCGCGTCGGCTTCGGCAAGCTCGCCTCGCGGGTCGAGCCGCTGACCGTGCCGACCGACGATGTCACCGTCGACGGCCGCGTCGCCTTCTATGCCAAGGGCCGGATCAAGGGTTCGTGGCTGCTGACCTTCGCTTATGACAGTGCGAAGAAGCGCGCTGACCAGCGCCTTGGCGGCGGGATCGACCCGAACACCTATTACACCGTCTATGCCGACCGGGCGGAGCGCCGTTTCGACGCCGCGAGCACGCGCAAGCTCTACATCAAGCTCGAGACGCGGCAATTCTATGCGCTGTTCGGCGATTTCGAGACCAATTTCGTCGACACCCAGCTCGGCCGCTATGTCCGCTCGGCGACCGGGGCCAAGGCCGAATATCGCGGCAAAAGGCTCGCCGCATCGGCGTTTGCCGCACGTTTCCCGACCACGCATCGCCGCGACGAGATCCAGGGCAATGGCCTGTCCGTCGGCTACACGCTCGCGTCGCGCGACATCCTCGCCAATAGCGACGTCGTGACGATCGAAACGCGTGACCGCCTGCGCGCGGATCGCATCGTCGATCGCAAGACGCTGACGCGCTTCGTCGATTACGACATCGACTATGCAGCCGGCACGATCCGCTTCTCGTCGCCGGTGCTGAGCCGCGACAGCGGCTTCAACCCGCAATTCGTCGTGGTCGATTACGAGATCCTCTCGGCCGCGGACGGGCAGATCAATGCCGGCGGTCGCGTCGCCTGGACGAGCAAGGACGAGAAATTGCGCGTCGGCGTCACCGGACTGCGCGACGCCGGGGACAATGGCCGCAAATTGCTCGGCGCCGCCGATCTGCGCTGGCGCCCGGGCAAGGATCTGGAGCTGCGCGGCGAGATTGCCGGCAGCCGTCGCGATGGCACGGGGACCATCGACACAGCGTGGCTGGTCGAACTTGAGCAGCATACCGGCCGCCTCGATCTGCTGGCCTATGCACGCCGCGCTGCGTCGGGCTTCGGGGTCGGCCAGCAGAATTCGGTCGATCTCGGTCGTCGCCGCTTCGGTGCCGACATCCGTTACCGCCTGACCGACAAGCTTGCCTGGTCGACCAGCGCCTGGATCGACCAGGATCTGGGCGGCGATGCCAGCCGCCGCGCGATCCGCACGCGGCTCGACTTCACCGGCGGCAAGACCGATTATCGGATCGGCGTCACCTACGCCAACGATCGCACCGACACCGGCGATACCGCGGCGTCGACCCTGATCGAGGGCGGGGCGACGCGACGGATGTTCGGCGGCCGGCTCGAGCTGGACGGCAGTGCCAGCGTGGCGCTGGGCAAGGCCGAGAGCGTCGACTTTCCGTCGCAGTACAAATTGGGCGCGCGCTTCAACCTCAATTCGGACGTCACGCTCACCGGGGCGTACGAGATTGCCGAGGGCGCCAATCTGGCTGCGCGAACTGCACGGATCGGCTTCGACCTCAAGCCCTGGGCCGGGGCGCGGCTGACCAGCGGGCTCGGCACGCAGGACGTGGGTGAATATGGCCGCCGCGCCTTTGCCGCCTATGGCCTCGCCCAGTCGTTCCAGCTCGGCAGGCATTGGTCGATCGACGCGACGCTCGATGGTTCGCGCACACTGTCGGGGATCGATGCGAGCAAGATCCTGACCCCGGGCCAGCCGGCGGCATCGGGCGGTTATGTCGGTGCCGGCAACCTCGTGACCGAGGACTTCACCGCGCTCACGCTCGGCGGCACCTATCGCGGCAAGGCGTGGAGCGGGACGGCGCGGGCGGAATATCGCTTCGGCGATCTCGGCGACCGTGCAGCGGTGACGGCAGGGATGATCCGTCGGCTCGGCGAAGGGTCGGCGTTCGGCGCGCTCGCGACCTGGACCCGGGCCGAGCAGAAGGGGGCCGCAACCACCGCGACGCTCGATGTCGCGGTGTCGGGCGCCTATCGCCCTGCCGCCAGCCGCGTCGCGATGCTCGGCAAGCTGTCGTGGATCGAGGATTCGGTCAGCAACGCCGTCGCCGGTGCCGGCGGACCGGTGCCGGGGTCGACCCTGACCGTCAACGGCAATGCGCGCTCGCGACGGGCGGTCGGCAGCCTGTCGATCGACTGGGCGCCGCGCGGCCGCGATGCCAACGGCTTCTACCAGCGCAGCGAGGTCAGCCTGTTCCTCGGCGCGCGCTACGTGTTCGACCGGATCGACACCTATGACATCGGCGGCTTGAGCACGATGGCGGGGGTCGACGCCCGCATCGGCCTGGGCAGCAGGGTCGAACTCGGCCTGTCCGCAACGGTGCGCGCCGCGCCCGGCATGCGCGCGATCTCCTACGCTTATGGCCCCTCGATCGGCGTGCGGCCCGCGCCCAACATGCTGCTGACGGTCGGCTGGAACGTGCGCGGGTTCGATGATCGCGACTTCGCCGCGGCGCGGACGACGCGCTCGGGACCGTTCGCCGCGCTCAAGATCAAGTTCGACCAGAAGAGCTTCGCGTTCCTGGGACTGGGCCGGCGATGAGGGCGCCCCGCATCCTCCCGGCCGTCCTCGCGGCGCTGCTGCCGGCGCAGGCACAGGCGTCATGCGCGGCATCGGCGCAATACAGCTTCGCCTTCTCGAGCCGGCCGGCGGCGACGCTCGCTTACGGCTCGGCCTATACCTACAGCGCGACGACCAGCGGCGGCGCCAGCCAGAATTTCACCGTCGCGCTCGCGCAGAACGGCATGACCAGCACCGTCGTCTCCAGCACGACCCTGCCGGCGATCAGCACGTTGGTGACCGGCTCGAACGCTTCGCTGCGCGACCTCGTGATCGGCGGGATTTTTGCGGGCCGGACCAGCGACATCACCGGCAATACGCGTGTCGCCACGGTGACCTTCACATTCGCGCAGCCGATCCGCGATTTCACGATGACGGTACACGATGTCGACTTCGCGTCGGGCCAGTATCGCGACTGGCTGCAGGTTACCGGGACGAGCGCCAGCGGCAGCTACACCCCCGTCCTGTCGAGCCCCCCGGGGAACGGCAACGCGACCGGACAGGCGCGCACCGCTGCGGGGTCGAGCGTGACCTATGGACCGGTTGGCACGCCCGTCACGGTGACTGCCAGCCAGGTCGCCGGGGTCGATGCGGCGGGCAACAATTCGGACGACGGCAACATCACCGCGAGCTTCGTGCAGCCGGTTACTGCGGTCACCTTGCGCTACGGCAATGCGCCGTTGGTCTCCGGAGAGAGCGGGACCGGGCAACAGGGCATCGGGATCGCCGGGATCAGCTTCTGCCCGATGCCGCAAATCGCCGTGGCGAAGACCTCGGCGCCGGTCGCGGGCGCGTTGCCGGCGTTCAACATCCCCGGCAGCGACGTGACCTATACGCTGACCGTCACCAACAGCGGGGCGAGCCCGGTCGACGCCAGCAGCATCGTGTTGACCGACGTGCTGCCGGCGAACATGACCTTCCGCAACACCGCCTTGTCGGGCGGCATCCCGTTCTCGATCAGCGCAGGGGCGAGCGGGGTCACGCTCACCGCCGCTTCGCCCGCTTATTCGAACAATGGCGGCGCGACCTACGCCTATACGGCGGTGTCCGGATACGACGCCGGCGTCAAGGCCGTCCGCATCACGCCGAGCGGGACGATGGCCGCCAATTCCAGCTTTTCGATCTCGTTCGTCGCCAGGATCAATTGACCAACAGGAGGGTCCAACCATGTACATCAACCACAGCGAACTCGCAGCGCCGCACCCGCGCTTCACCGATGCCCGGCGCCAGCTGCGCCAGCGCGTTTCGGCCTCGGTCGAGGTGCATACCGCGGCGTTCGGCTGCTTTCAGGGACGGTTGGTCGACCTGTCGGTCGACGGCTGCCGCGTCAGATCGGACACGCAATTCGCGCCGGGCACGCCCGTCACGCTGTCGATCGCGGGCGGCTATCCAGTGCCCGCGGTGATCATCTGGTCGCGCGGCAACAATAGCGGGCTGCGGTTCGGCGCGATCGATCATCGTGCCATCGTCCAGCAATTGCTCGACGTGCTCGGCGACTAGGCGCGGGTCGACGCTGGCGGGCAGCGAACCGACGCTGACCGGCATCATTGTCGCCACGACGGGATCGCCTGATCACGCCTCGGCGTGGGAGGACCCGATTATGAACTGGTCAAGAATTGCGCTCGCGGTGGCGGTCGCCGGTACGCTCGACATCGCCTCGGCGATCATCATGACGGTGTCGCGCGGCAAGTCGGCGATCGACATGCTCTCCGGCATCGCCTCGGGCCCGTTCGGCGAGGCGATGGGCGAGGCCGGCATGACGGGCGCGGTGGTCGGCCTCGCGACCCATTTCGCGATCATGACCGTGATGGTGATCGTCTTCGCTTTGCTCGTCTCGCGCTGGGCCGGCATGCCGCGCCCGCTGATCGCGGGACCAGTGTACGGCATCATCCTGTACCTGGTGATGTACTGGGTGGTGATGCCGCTGCGCTGGTCGAGCGTCCATCCGTCGATCAGTGTGCGCGGGATGCTGATCCCTGTCGCGATCCACATCGTACTGGTCGGGCTGCCCATCGCGTTGATCCTGTGCCGGCCGGCTGCGCGTGGCGGCGAAACCGGCGCTGCGGCGCCCGAGGCTTCCGAAGCGATCTGATTTCCCCCGGCGGGCGGACGTCGAGCGGCGCGGCCGCGACGTTCGCCCGCCACCCCGTCCTCGGCTGGACTGCCCAACGGCGCTGCTGCGCGGCAAATGGCGACTGTCACGACGTTCACCCGCTCGACAACTGGATCCAGGCGCTGGCCCGCCCCGTCATTGGCTAAAGCCCCTGCGCACGGCCCCTTCGCCGGACAGCAAAAAAGGGGTTTTTCGATGACTTCAGGTTTACGCACGCGCCTGTTGGCGACCACCATCCTGCTCGCCGGCGGGATTCATCAGGCCGCGGCGCAGACCGCGCCGCCGTCCGACACGCCGCCGCTCGCGGCGGCACCCGCGCCCGATGGCCAGGACAATGCCGCCGGCGCCGACGAGATCGTCATCACCGGTTCGATGCTCAAGCAGCAGGTCACGGCCTCGCCGGTCACTACCGTCACTGCCGACAATCTCGATTCGCGTGGCGTCAGCACGGTGCAGGAAGCGATCCAGATGCTGTCGTCGAACAACGGCCCGGCGCTGATCAACTCGTTCACCGCCAATGGCGCGTTCGCCGCCGGAGCGTCTGCAGTGTCGCTGCGCGGCCTCTCGACCAGCTCGACCCTGGTGCTCTTCGACGGTCTGCGCGCGGCTTATTACCCGCTCTCCGACGACGGCACCCGCAACTTCGTCGACCTCAACACGATTCCCGACGACATCGTCGACCGCATCGAGGTGTTGCGCGACGGCGCCTCGTCGAGCTACGGCGCGGACGCGATCGCGGGCGTGGTCAACATCATCACCAAGCGCCAGTTCAAGGGACTGGCCGCGCGCGCCGAGGCCGGAATCTCGCAGGACGGCGCCGCGCCCACCCAGCGCCTGTCGCTGACGGTCGGCAAGGGCGACCTCAACAGCGACGGGTTCAACGTCTATCTGAGCGGCTTCTACTATCGCCAGGCAATGGTGAAGAACAGCGACCTCGACGCGCCGCGCAACAGCGCCGATCAGCGCCGGATCTGCTACAACGGCCTGTGCGGGCCCAACAACATCACCAACGGGCTCAACATCAACAACCAGTTCGTGTCGTTCGCATTGCCGAGCGATTTTTACGTCCAGCCCTATGACGCGGCCAACACGACACGGCTCGGTCGTCCGCAGCTGCTCAATCCCGGGCTCGGCTGCCAATATGGCCCTGCCTACACGCTGACCGCGACCGAACTGGCGGCGAATGCCAACAACCCGCTGGTCGCTTGCCAGGAAGACAATGTCGCACGGTACGGCGTCGTGTCGCCGCGCATCACGCGGTTCGGCGGATCGGCCCGCTTCACGGCGAAGATCGGCGCCTCCGAGGCCTATGCCGCGTTCAATTTCCAGCAGGCGAAGACCTTCTTCACCGGTGCCCCGGCCGTTATCCGCGCCAACGCCAATACCGGCATCATCTATCCCCGTTTCTCGACCTCGACCGCGGCGGGGCCGTCGAATGCGCCGGGGTCCGGCGTGCTGACCTTGCCGGTCTGGGTCTGCCCGGAACGCGTCAATTGCGCGACCTCGGCCAACCGCCGGCTCAACCCCAACAATCCGTTCGCGGCGCTCAACCAGGTCGCGCGATTGGGCGGGCGGCTTGGCGATACGCTGACCTCGCAACAGACGCGCAGCCGCGTGTATCGCTTTGCCGCGGGCATCAACGGTCCGATCTTCGGCGACGGCACGTTCCGCGTCGAGGGTACCGCGATGCATAACGACCTGCTGCGGACGACCAACGGTTTCGTCTACATCCAGCATCTGCTCGACGTCATTGCCGACGGGTCGTACAATTTCGTCAATCCGTCGCAGAACAGCGCCGCGGTGCGCGCCTATCTCTCGCCCGAAAGCAACAAGCCGTCGAGCTCTGACCTGTACGAACTGCAGGCGACGATCGGCAAGCCGCTGCTCGCACTGCCCGGCGGCGACCTGCAGCTCGCGGTGGGTGCCTCGGTCCGTTACGAAGCGATCGACGCGCCGAGCGGCAATGACGACTATAACGGGCCGACCCAGCGCTATTTCACGCTCAACGCGTTCGGGACCAAGGGCAGCCGCACGGTCTATTCGGTCTATGGCGAGCTCGATGCGCCGGTGGTCGACATGCTCGATGTCAACCTGGCGGGCCGCTACGACAGCTATTCGAGCGGGCAGAAGGCCTTCTCGCCCAAGGTCGGCGTCAAGTTTCGTCCGATCCGGCAGCTGACCCTGCGCGGCACGTTCTCGAAGGGTTTCCGCATCCCCAGCTTCGCCGAGGCCAATGCCTTGCCGACGACCGGGTTCGTCCCGCTCAACCTGACTGGACTGCCCAATTCGTTCCTGCAGCAATATGGCGCGAACTGCACCAACACGACGTCGACTACCGGATGCCCCGCCTACCTGACGGGCGCCGCCACCGGCCAGACGACGCTGGCATCCCCCAACCTCAAGCCGGAAAAGTCGCGCAGCTTCACCGCCGGCCTGATTTTCGAACCGGTATCGAACGTCTCGATCACGGTCGACTATTACAACATCAAGAAGACCGGGGCGATCACCTCGCCGTCCAACGCGCCGGCGCTCGCGGCTTATTATTCGGGCCAGCCGATCCCGGCCGGCTTCACCGTCATTGCCGACGCGCCGGACGTGAACTTTCCCAACGCGCGCCCGCGCATCGCGTTCGTGCAGACGCAATTGATCAATTCGGACACGATCAAGTCCGAGGGCATCGACTTCTCCGCGACGGGCAGCTTCGACCTCACCAACCACATCAAGTTCACTTCGTCGCTCGATGCCAGCTACATCATCAACCTCAGCACCACGTTCCCCGACGGGACGACCGAATCCTACGAAGGCACGCTCGGCAATTTCACTCTCACCGCGGGATCGGGCACGCCGCGCTGGCATGGCAGCTGGCAGAACAGCCTGGCGATCGACGATTGGCGGCTGAGCGCCACGGTCAATTATTTCGGCGGCTACAATCTGTCGGCGGAGGATCAGGAGACGCCGGGTTCGTCGGGCGACTGCGGCCTGTCGCCGGGTTACGTCCCGTGCGACGTCAAGCGCTACATCACGCTCGACCTCTCGGGCAGCGTCAAGGTCGCCAAAAGCTTCACCTTCTACGTCAACGTGCTCAACCTGCTCGACACGCGGCCGCCGATCGATCCGGTCACCTATGGCGGCTTCCTCTACAACCCGGTGCAAGGCGGGATGGGCGTGCTCGGCCGCCAGTTCCGCGGCGGCGTGAAGATCAACTTCTGACGGGCCCGCCGGCGGCGGGAGGGTCGCCGCCGGCATTCACCTGGAGGCGGTCGTCGCACGACGGCCGCCTCTTTTTTGAATCAGGCGGCCGAGTGGCGATCGAGCAGCAGTCCGCGCAGGCGCTTGGCGTAGACGCGCCCGCTGGCAATGCGCGTACCGTCGTGGAGCACGACTTCGCGCTGGCCCGAAGCGAAGCGTCGGATTTCGGCGATGCGCGCGATGCGGACGAGCGCGGCGCGGTGGACGCGGACGAATTGCGCGGGATCGATCCGGGCTTCGAAGGCACGGATCGACAGGCGCAGCAAATGCGACGACCGGCCGATATGCAGTCGGACATAGTCGTCCTCGCTGCTTACCCAGTCGATCATGTCGATCGGCACCCGCGTCAGATTGCCGGTGACCCCGCGAATCCACAATTCGGTTTCGTAGGGCGAGGGCTGCTGGCCATGGAATTCCGCGCGCAGGTCGCTGATGATCGCCTTGAGCTCGTCGACCTGTTCGGCCGAACGGTCGGCGCTGAGCCGTGCCCGGGCGCGATCGATCGCCTCGACCAGGCGGGCGGGCTCGATCGGCTTGAGGACATAATCGACCGCCGAGACCTCGAACGCGCGGATCGCGAAATGATCGAAGGCGGTCGCGAAGATCACTGCCGGCGCTACCGACGCCGGCAGGCGGGCGAGGATGTCGAAACCGGTACCGTCGCGCAGCTTGATGTCGAGCAGCACGATGTCCGGGCGCAGGTCGGCGATCATCGCGACCGCGGCGTCGCTGTCGCGCGCCGATCCGACCAGCCGTACGCCGGGAATGGCCGACAGCAGGATTTCGAGCCGGCGCAGCGCGAGCGGCTCGTCGTCGATCGCGACCACCGTCAGGATGCTCATGCCGCCTCCCTAAGGGGCAGGGTGAGCCGCACGTCGAACGTGCCACCGTCGGCCGTCACGCTCATCGACTGCGCCGGGCCATAATATTCGGCCAGCCGCTCGCGCACATTGGCGAGCCCGATCCCGCCGGCGCGCGACGTGCGCAGCGGCACGCTCGGCGTACCGCCATTGATCACTTCCAGCGCCAGCCGCTCGCCGTCGCGCCCGGCACCGACGCGGATGAAGGTCGGCGGCGTGGATCGCGCGACGCCGTGCTTGATCGCATTCTCGATCAGCGGCTGCAGGATCAACGCGGGTACTGCGGCGGAACGCAGGTCGTCGGGCAAGTCGAACTCGACCACCAGATCGGGGTAGCGCATCTGCTCGATCGCCAGATAATGGCGATGGAGGTCGAACTCGCGCTCGAGCGGAATGTCGAGCAGCGGATCGATCGCCAGCGACGAACGGAAGAAGGTCGACAGGCCGGTCAGCATCCGTTCGGCCTCTGCGCTCCTGCCGTCGAGGATCAGCGCCGAGATCGAATTGAGGCTGTTGAACAGGAAATGCGGGCTGATCTGGTTGGACAAGGCCCTCAGCTTGGCATTGTGCGCCAGCGCCCGCAGTTCGGCAGCGCGGCGCGCTTCCTCGCGCGCTTCGAAGGCATATTCGATGGCGAGATAGAGTCCGGTCCATGCCATGAAGAACCACGTCCACAGCGACAGCGCGACGACGGCCTCGTTCCAGTCGACGATCACGAAATGCGGGTGTTTTCCCTGATACCAGGCATTGATGAAATAGGTGGCCCAGGCAAAGGATTCGCCGACGACCATGCCGGTGACGCCCAGGGTGATCGCCCGCGTCCGGAAACTGCGCCGCGCCAGCGTACGCAGCAGGCAATGAAGCAGGAAGCACAGGCTCATGCCGATCAGGGCGAGCAGCGCCCGGATCGCCGCGCGGCCGAGCAGGTCTGACGAGCCCGCGAGGATGTTGCCCATCGTGAAGAGAGCGTGGCTCGATGCCCACATGACGAGCGTCATGACGAGCTTGGCGCGTTTCTCCGGCCAGCTCTGAACATGCCCCTGCGGCGCCAGCTCCTCGACGTAGAAGGGGTCGCGCGCGGCGGATGGCGTATCGTCCTGCACGACAGGCGTTGTCGCAAATCGGCCTTGCCAAGTCGATCGACGCTCGACCTCCGCAAAGCGACGTTCACCCGTCATGGCGGACCGGGTCGCGCCGAAACGGGACATGCGCAACGCCGGAGGGGCCGTTGGCGCCTGGCCCGTGACAGCGGGCAGCGCCGGCGAGGCGTTGAACGGGAGATCGATTGGCCCGTAACGGGGCATCGGTTGAATGGCCGCGTTCGACACTTTGCGAGGAATCGATGACCGTCCTGCCGCTCGATCCGATTATCGCCCTCCGGCCGGTGCCGGAGCACGACTGGATCGTCGCCCAGCGCGGTGCGCTGACAATAGCCACCAATCCTCGCGAGATCCTGCGGCACGGCGTGCCGGTGCGGCTCTCGCCGACCGAAACGGCCTTGCTCGACCTATTGATCCGCAAGGGACGGGCGGCCAGCACGGATATCGCCGCGGCGATCGATGCGGCGGGATCGAGTCCGGCATTCATCGACGTGATCGTCCATCGCATCCGGCGAAAGTTCGCCGCGACCGGCGCGCCTGACCCGATAGAAACGCTGCGCGGCTGGGGTCTGAGGCTGCGTGTCGAGCCCGATCTTCGGGGCTCAACCAGCCTGTGGATCGGCGGCGCGACGCACTGATTCCCGTCATTCCGGGTATTAAAACGCTGCGCTGCAGCGTGGATTCGCGACGAGTCGTGCAATTTCCCCTATTAAATAGGTGGGAATTGCTGCATAGGCGACGCCGGACTGACCCAGGACCAATTCGCGAGGCGACGTGCCGAGCGGGGGCGCGGCCTGGATATTACGGAGGTTTGTCCATGAAGAAGCTTGTTATTCTGTCGCTGATCGCTCCTGCCGTTCTCGGCCTCGCTGCTTGCGGCGAGAAGAAGGTCGATGGCAACGACACCGCGGTCAACGCGACCGTCGCTGACGAGAACCTGACCGACGGTGCGAACCTCACCGACGAGAACCTGACCGACGGCAACGTTGCCGGCAACGTTCAGTAATCAGGCTGCGTGAGGGCTCGTCCCTCGCGTGCCGAAAAAGTCAGGCCGCGCGATCCCACCGGATCGCGCGGCCTTTCTTTTTGCTCGGGGGTTATTCCCCAAGGAACGCGTCGAGGATCCGGATGTGCAGGCGCATCCGCTCGTCCGGATCGGCAGGCTCCTCGATCTGCTGCTCGCGGCAATAGGCGGCGAGCTGGCTGTCGATGTCGAGCAGATCGCTGCCATCGGTGTCCGCAACCGGCGCCTCGTCGTTCGCGAGCCGTTCGCTGGCGCGGCAGTAGAATTGGAAATAGGCGTCGGCCGCGGCGATGAAGGGCGCTGCACCCTGCGTCGCCAGATAATCGGCGATCGTACCGTCCGAGCCGAACAGGCCATGCGCCGCATGCGGATCCGGAAAACGGACGAAACGCTCGGTACCGTCGCTATTGACCACCCGGCCGAGGGGAAACAACCGGCATACCAAAGGCCGGTCGGCATGCACCGTGCAGCCCTGTTCGCCAAGGAACGCGCAGCGTCCATCCGCCTCTTGGCGTAGCGCGCCGTCGACCGTGAACCTGTCGCGCAAGTCGCCGGTCGACAGCCCGCGATGGCGCGCCAGTCGCGCGATCTCGTACGGATTGACCTGGATCCTCTTGTCGACGCAGCAGCTGTTGCAGCGCGTGCAGCGATAGCTGAACGCCGTATCGGCCCCCATCGCGTCGTCGGGCGATACCATCGGTCCTCCCTAGCTGACGCAGAGCATAGCCGAAGCCGGGGCAATTGGGGTAGGGCGATGCCAGTTTCCCCGGAAAGACCCAGTAATGCGCCTCTCGATCGACGCCCGGCTCGATTATGCCCTGGCCGCGCCTGCCGACCTGCTCTTCGCGCTCGAAGTCGCGCTCGAGGCGTCGGACCAGCGGCTGATCACCGACCTGCTCAAGATCGGCGGGGTCGAGCCGTTGCGCCCGATCGCGGCGGATTCGGGGCTGGGGCGACGGACCTGGACGCGTGGACAGGGCAATTTCAGCGCGCACTATACGGCGACGGTCGATGTCGAGCGTCCCGCCGCGACGTTGCACGGGCTCACCGTCGACAATGTGAAGACTCTGCCGGCCGAGGTGGTGCCGTATCTGTTCCCCAGCCGCTATTGCGAGTCCGACCGATTCGACGCCGTCGTACGGCGCGAGTTCGGCCGCCACCAGGGCGGCGACAAGGTCGAGGCGATGGCGGGCTGGATCCGCGGGCATCTCGACTATGTCCTGGGGTCGAGCGATGTCACGACGACGGCCGCCGATACCTATGTCGCGCATCGCGGCGTGTGCCGCGACTTCGCGCACCTGCTGATCGCGCTGACCCGCGCCGCGGACATCCCGGCACGAATGGTTGCGGCCTATGCCTGGCGGCTCGACCCGCCCGATTTCCATGCCGTGGTGGAGGTATGGCTCGAAGGTGCGTGGCGGCTGATCGATGCCACCGGGATGGCGCCGGTCGAAGGGCTGGTTCGGATCGGGGCGGGACGCGATGCGACCGACGTCAGCTTCCTGACGATCTTCGGCGAAGCGACCTGCCTGTCGCAGAGCGTCACCGTGACGCGGTTAGACGCGTAACACCCAGCCGCGTTTGGCCAGCGCGAGCGTGATCGTCATCGACAGGCCGCCGCCGATCATCGCGAACAGCATCGATGCCAGGGCCAGCGGCATGCCGGTCGCGGCCAGCGCCGCGAAGCCGAGCGCCCAGGGCTTCACCCCCGAGATCGGCACGAACAAGGCGAGCGTCAGCAGGTCATGGACCACATAGAGCGTCAGCGCGAGCTGGCCGAGCCGTTCGGTCAGCCGCATCGGCGCACTGTCCCCGATCCAGGTCCATGTCAGTTTGAGCGCGGCGAGCAACGCCAGCCCGAACGCCGCGTTGGCGAGCGCAAAGCTGGGCGTCCACAGTGCCTTGTTGAGCGGCCAGAGCGCCAGTGCCCCGATCGCCAGCGCACCAAGGATCAGGGCGATGGCAATCAGCGCGGCGTCGGGTTTCTTGCTGCGCATCAGGATGCGCTGCGCGGCGATGCCGAGCAGGGTCGTGGCGATCGAGGACAGGGTCGACAGCACGCCCTCCGGATCGAAGGTCGTGCCGTACATGCGCGTGCCGCCGAGGATCGCGCGGTCGAGCCAGGCGCTCATGCCTTCGCCTTGCGCCATGCTGGCAAACCCGCCGGGTGGCGGTGTGTAGAGCAGCACGCCGTGCACCGCCATCAGGCCGAAGGCTACCCCCAGCGGCACGCGCCAGGTCTTCGTCGCGCGGCAGATAAGCGCGCAGACCAGATAGACGATGCCGATCCGCTCGAGCACGCCGGTGAAGCGGATGTCGATGAGGTTGAGGCTGGGATGCGCCAGCAGCCCGATGCCGAAGCCGATCAGCCAGAGCAGTGCCGATCGCCGCACGATCTTTGCGATCGACGGACGCGGGTCGCGGCCGTCGAAGGTCAGCGGCAGCGCGAGGCCGACCGCCAGAAGGAACAGCGGAAAGACCAGGTCGGCGACGGTCAGCCCGTCCCATTCGGCATGGCGGATGAAGGCGAAGGCGTCCTTCTCCGACCCCTGCATGTTGGCGAGTACCATCCCGAAGATGGCAAGCCCGCGCAATGCGTCGAGCGCGCGGTCGCGTGGCTTGGGCTGCGGTGCCGTCGGTTCCCCCATAAACGTGAGACTAACGCCTTATGGCGCCAGCGCAATCTGCACGCCGCCCTTCATCACCATGCGGATCTTGCGTACCGCGGCAACGTCAGTGGTCGGATCGCCGTCGACTGCGATCAGGTCGGCGAGCAGGCCCGGCTTCACCGCTCCGAGTTTCTTGTCGAGCCCGAACCAGCGCGCATTGCCCCAGGTCGCCGCGATCAGGACGTCGGCCGGGCTCATTCCCGCAGCTGCCATCAATTCCATCTCGCGCGCGTTCTGGCCATGCGCGAACACGCCCACATCACCGCCCATGCAGATGTGCACGCCGGCCTTGAGCGCCATGCGGAAGCTCGAACGGTTGAGTTCGACCGCCGGCGGCGCAGGGTCGCTGCCGTTCCAGCCGCGATAGCGCGAGGTCGCGTCCGACGCCGCCAATGTCGGGCAAAGCGCAATTCCTTTTGCCGCCATCGCCGCGAAGATTTCGGGCGTGCCGCCATAGCCATGCTCGATCGTGTCGACGCCGGCGGCGATCGCGCGGCGCATCCCTTCGGCCGTCGCGGCGTGGACCGCGACCGGACGGCCGGCATCGTGCGCGGCGGCCACCGCTGCCTTCATCTCCTCGACGCCGAGCGTGGCGCGGCTGTCTTCGCCCGGACGCCAGCGATAATCGGCGTAGAGCTTGATCCAGTCGGCACCCGCCGCGATCTGGCGGCGGACCGCGGCGACGATCGAATCGACTCCCGATACTTCTTCGGCACCTTGCGGGATGGCGACGCCCGGCTCGAATCCCTTGGGGCCATAGGCGCCCAGCGCAACGATGGCCCGCGTCGCCACGTTGAGCCGCGGACCCGGCACGATCCCCTGGTCGATCGCTGCCTTCAGCCCGACATCGGCATAGCCCGCGCCCTCGGTGCCGAGATCTCGCTCGCTGGTGAAGCCCGCGAGCAGGGTCGCCCTGGCGCTCGCCACCGCGCGCGCGGTGCGCAATGCGAGCGGCTCGTGGAGCACCTGATCGTCCCAGCTCGTCTCGTTATAGGGGTGGAGGAAGAGATGGCCGTGCCCTTCGATCATCCCGGGCATCAGCGTCGCGCCCGGGAGGTCGACGATTTGGGCATTGGCCGGCGCGGCGAGATTGGGGCCGACCGCAGCGATCCTGTCGCCCTCGACCCGCACTTGCCAGCCGGGATGCGTCTTTCCATCGATCCCGTCGAATAAGCGCGCCGGTTTGAGCAGGATCACCCGTTGTGGCGCTTCGGCCGCGGGAAGTGCCGCAGCCCCTCCGGTGAGGAACAAGGCCAGTGCCGCCAACCACCGCATTTTCATCGCCATCTCCCCGCGTTACGATCACGCTTATGGATAGAGCCCTCCGCTTCCCGCTCCTAGCCCTTGCGCTACTCGTCACCGCGCCGAGCGCGCCCGATCCCGACATGGCGCGATGGCGTGCCGAGGCTGCGCGGGTGACGATCACGCGCGATGATTGGGGCATCCCGCACGTGCATGGCCGCAGCGACGCCGATGCGATTTTCGGTATGATGTACGCGCAGGCCGAGGACGATTTCTCGCGTGTCGAGGCGAATTATCTGACCGCGCTCGGCCGTGCCGCTGAAGCCCGCGGCGCCGGCGAGGATGCGATCTGGACCGATCTGCGCCAGCGGCTGTTCGTCGATCCCGTCGAGCTGAAGAAGCAATATGCGACCAGCCCGGCCTGGCTGAAAAAGCTGATGGACAGCTGGGCCGACGGGCTCAATTTCTATCTTGCGACGCACCCTGAGGTGAAGCCCAAGGTGCTGACCCGGTTCGAGCCGTGGATGGCGCTGAGCTTCACCGAAGGCAGCATCGGCGGCGACATCGAGCGCATTTCGCTCAGCGAGCTGAAGACCTTCTACGGCACGCCGACGCCCAAAACGCCGCTGGAACTCGGCATGATCCCCCGCGAGCCGTCAGGGTCGAACGGAATCGCGATCGCGCCGCGGCTGACCGCGAACGGCAAGGCGTTGCTGCTGATCAACCCGCACACCAGCTTCTATTTCCGTTCCGAAGCGCAGGTCAGCAGCGACGAAGGCCTCAATGCCTATGGCGCAAGCACATGGGGGCAGTTCTTCGTCTATCAGGGATTCAACGCTAAAGCGGGGTGGATGCACACCTCGTCGACGGTCGATAATGTCGACGAGTTTGCGGAAACCTCTTTCGACGTTACCGATGTCTACGATCGCGACCGTAATATGCTCGCTGCCTATCGCTACGGGCGAAATAATCGCCAGATGGATCGCCGGGTCATCACGCTGTCGTATCGCAATCCCGACGGGACTTTGGGGCAGCGCAGTTTCACTACTTGGCGTACGCATCACGGTCCGATCGTGGCCAAGCGCGACGGTAAGGAGATCGCGGTCGCGTTGATGTGGACGCCGGTGACTGCGCTTGAGCAAAGCTTTCTGCGCACCAAGGCGACCGATCTCACCGGCTATCTTAAAGTCGCCGAGCGCAAGGCCAATTCGTCGAACGACACGCTCTTCGCTGACAGCAAAGGCGAGATCGCGTTCCTGATGCCGCAATTCATGCCGCTGCGCGACAATCGCTTCGACTATACACGCGTGGTCGATGGCAGCGATCCGGTGACCGACTGGAAGGGCCTGCACACGCTGGCGAGTTTGCCGAGCGTGCTCAACCCCAAGGTTGGCTGGGTGCGAAACACCAATGACTGGCCGTGGAGCGCGGCTGGGCCGGATAGTCCCAAGGCAGCCGACTATCCGCGCTACATGGACCAGGTCGGTGAGAATGCGCGTGGGGTGCATGCCGATCTGCTGCTCACGGGCCGGACCGGGTGGACGCCCGAATTGCTGCGCTCGGCGGCGTTCGATTCCTATCTGCCGGCGTTCGCCGCGTTGCTCCCGGGATTGGAGAAAGCGTGGGACGCGCTTCCTGCTGGCAATCCGCGCCGTGCCGCACTGGCCGACCAGATCGCGCTGCTGCGTTCGTGGGATTACCGCACCGGCTCCAATCCGGTTGCGCTCAGCCTGGCGGTGTTCTGGGGCGACCAATTGTGGCGCGAGGTCGGCAGCTTTGCCCAGGCGGAACGGATGAACGTGCCAGATTATATCGCCACGCGCGTATCACCCGCCGACAAGCTTGCCGCGCTCGCCGCGGCCAGCGACCGGCTGAAGCGCGATTTCGGCAGCTGGCACGTGTCGTGGCGCGAGATCAATCGCTTCCAGCGACTGGACGATGCGATCCAGCCCCATTTCGACGACAAGGCCGCATCGTACCCGGTGCTGTTTCCTTCGGCGCAATGGGGCAGCCTCGCGTCGTTCGGCGCCAAGACCTGGCCGGGCACCAAGCGATACTATGGCACGAGCGGCAACAGCTTCGTCGCTGTGGTGGAGTTCGGCGCGCGGGTGAAGGCGATGGCGGTCATGGCCGGCGGGCAGAGCGGCGACCCGAAATCACCGCACTTCGCCGACCAGATCCAGCGTTATGCCGAGGGCAGGCTGCGCCCGGTCTATTTCTATCCCGACGAGCTCAACGGGCATATCGAGCGAACCTACCACCCTGGCGAGTGATCAGGGCGGTCAGGCCCAGGCCGAACTCGCCAGCTGCTGGATCGCCGAGGTGATCGTCGCGATCACGAACTCGCGTTCCTGGTCGACCAGTGGAAGGCGGGGCGAGCGAGTCCATTCGGGCGCACCGTAGACGAGGTTCTCGGCGAGCTTGATGTACTGGACCAGCTTGACATGGGTATCGAGATGGAAGGACGGCGTCAGCATCGCATAGAGTTCGCGGGCGCGGGCAAATTGCTCGGCGCGGCATAGCTCGAACAAGGCGACGCATTGCTTCGGCCAGACATTGGTCATCCCCGATACCCATCCGGTAGTGCCGAGCGCCATGCTCTCGACGATCAGGTCGTCGACCCCGCAGAACACGCTGAACCGGTCGCCCAGCGCCACGCGGATGTCGGTAACCCGACGGATGTCGCCGCTTTCCTCCTTCACGCAGACGATCTCGGGCACATTGGCCAGGGTAGCCAGAATCTCGGGCGTGACGTCGACGCCATAAGCGATCGGGTTGTTGTAGATCATGATCGGCAGCGACGATCCGCCCGCCACGCCGCGATACCAGTGCGCGGTCTCGCGCGGGTCGCTTTTGTAGCCCAGGCTGGGGAATACCATCAGCCCCTGCGCGCCCCAGGATTCGTAGAGTCGCGCATGCGTGCGTGCGGTATCGAGCGTGATCTCGGCGAGCCCAGACAGGACGGGGACGCGGCCCGCAACGACCTCTACCGCCGTGCGGATGATCGTCTCGCGATCACTGAGCGCCAGCGACGCATTTTCGCCGAGCATCGGTAACACGATGACTCCCGACACGCCGTTGGTGACGAGCCGGTCGAGGCTCTCCCGCATCGCGGGCAGATCGAGTTCACCCGCCTGCGTCATCTTGGTGGTCACCGCGGGGAATACGCCGGTCCAGGTCGTCGTCATTGCTGCTCGTCTCCATCGAATCGAATTGGATACAATATACAATTGAAGCGGCGAATGTCGATATGGCATTGCTGCGGCAGGCGACGTGCGGCAAACAGCAAAGCGGAGAAGCGGCAGGAAAGGCTCCCAGATGAACCAGCGCGCTGCGCGGTCGGGCGAACATCACATCGCGCGCCGCAGCATTCCGGAAAGCATCCGTGATTCATTGCAGGAGCGGATCCTGGACGGCGAGTTCGGGGAAGGCGACGCGCTGATCCAGGACCTGATCGCCGAGGAATATGGCGTCAGCCGCATGCCGGTGCGCGAGGCGCTGCGCCAGCTCGAGGCGATCGGCTTGGTGGCGATGCAGACGCACAAGGGCGCGGTCGTCACGACCATCCCGACCGAGCAGGTCGAGGAATTGTTCGAGCTCCGAGCCTTGCTCGAAGGCGATGTCCTTGCCCGCGCGATTCCGCTGATGGCCGATGCGGATCTCGCCGCGGCACGCGGCATCCTGACCGAGCTTGAGGAATCCTATCGCCGTGAAGACATGGCGAATTGGGGCCGGCTCAACTGGGCGTTTCACCGCCGGCTCTATGCGCCGGCCCGGCAGGTCCAGACGCTGGCGATCCTGCAAGGCATCAACCTGCAGGTCGAACGCTATATCCGGCTCCATCTGCTCGTCACCAATGGCGTGGAAGCGGCCGAACGCGAGCATCGCGAAATCCTGCGCCTGTGTCAGATGCGCGATGCTCCGGCGGCGGTCGACTATCTCCGGAAGCATATCCTCGGGGCCGGCCGCGCCCTTGTCGCCACGTTGCGCAGCCATCGCGCAGCGCGTGATGGCGGTGATTGACGATCATAATGTATCCAATATACGACGACTGAGCGCCGACATCTGGCCGGTGCGGACCGCATTCTTGCTGGAAGGTTCCAATCGATGCGCTTGCAACAGGTCGTCACGGTCGTCGGTGTCCATGCCGAGGGAGAGGTCGGGCGGGTGATCACCGGCGGGGTCATCGCCCCGCGCGCGGCATCGATGTTCGAGCGGCAGCAGGCGTTCATCCGCGACCAGGACTGGCTGCGCGGCATGTTGCTGTCCGATCCGCGCGGCAGCGTGAACGCGGCGGTCAACCTCGTCACGCCGTCGATCGCGCCCGAGGCCGATATCGGATTGATCGTGATCGAATCGGATTATTACCCGCCGATGTCGGGTTCGAACCTGATGTGCACGGTGACCGCGGTGCTGGAGACCGGGATGGTGCCGATGGTCGAGCCCGTGACCAGGCTCGTCGTCGATACGCCCGCTGGGCTGGTCCCGGTCGAGGCCGAGTGCGACAAGGGCAAGTGCCGCCGCGTCTCGTTCCGCAACGTGCCGGCGTTCGTGATGCACCGCGACGCGGCGATCGATGTGCCCGGGCTCGGGCGCATTAACGTCGACGTTGCCTATGGCGGGATGATCTACGTCGTCGTCGACGCGGAGCAACTCGGCTTTTCGCTGTTACGCAACGAAGCCCGTGCGCTGGTCGAGACGGGCGAGCGGATCAAGCTCGCTGCCGCCGACCAATTGCCGTCGGTCCATCCCGAAAATCCGGGCATCCATACCATCAACCAGACCCTGTTCGCCGGGCCGCTCCATGAGCTTGACGGGGTAAAGGCCGCGAAAAACGCTGTTGTCGTCTCGCCTGGCCGGATCGATCGCAGTCCATGCGGCACCGGCAGCTCGGCCCGGATGGCCTTGATGCATGCGCGCGGCGACCTCGCGGTCGGCGAGCCCTTCACGCATCTGTCGCTGCTCGACACCGAATTCGCCTGCCGGATCGAGGAAGAAACGACGGTAGGCGGCCAGCAAGCCGTCGTCACGCGCGTCGGCGGTCGCGCCTGGCTGACCGGTGTTTCCTATTACGGTACCGATCCCGACGACCCGTTCCCGCACGGCTATCGCCTCAACGATACCTGGCTGGCATGCTGATCGGCGCGCTATCGACAATCGCTTGATTGTACTTTAGATGGAAAAAGACAATTTGCGGAGAGCGACGAGTGAGCGAGCAAGCGGACCTGGGCTTTGTCGGCACGGGCACGATCGCGGTGGCAATGATCGAAGGGCTTGCCGCTACCGGTAGCGAACGCATCCTGGTGTCGCCGCGCAACGCCGATATCGCTGCGGGACTGGCGGCGCGCTTCCCCAATGTCTCGATCGCTGCAGACAACCAGGACATCGTCGACCGCAGCCGTCTTGTGGTGTTGTCGGTTCGCCCGCAGGTCGCCGAGGAAGTGCTGCGCCCGCTTCGGTTTCGCGCCGATCAGGACGTGCTCAGCCTGATCGCGACGGTATCGCTCGACTGGTTGCGCGACGTGACGGCACCGGCCGCGTCGGTGGTGCGCGCGGTGCCGTTGCCGCCGGTCGCGCGCGGGCAGGGGCCGACCGCCGTGTTTCCGCCCGACCCGGCGATCAAGGCTTTGTTCGACCGGCTCGGCACCGCAATCGAGCTGGACGACGAGAGCGCGTTCGATGTCTTCACCGCGGCGACCGCGACGATGAGCAGCTATTTCGCCTTTGCCCGGACCGTCGCCGGATGGATGGCGGATGAGGGCGTCGATGCCGGCAAGGCGCGCGCCTTCGTGGTGCAATTGCTGGAAGGACTGGGCAGCGCGCCGCGTCTGTCGCCCGATCGCAGTTTTGCCGAGCTTGCCGACGAATATCAGACCAGGGGTGGCATCAACGAGCAGATATTCCGCGCGATCACGCGCGAGGGTGTGCTGCCCGATCTCGACCAGGCGCTCGATGGCGTGCTCGAGCGCGTGCGCGCCGGGCGCAAGCAATAAGGCGGAAAGGATGCAGTCGGTCCAGGCAACGCTCAGCGACGTGATCGGCGCGATCGGCAAGCCCGATTTCGTTGCCGACATCGCCGCCAGTCTGCGCCGGTTCGCCGGTTTCGACCTGGCGGCATTCGTGCTGCACCCTGCGGCCGATGTGCCGAGCATCCTGTTCGACAATTTCGACGAGGCGGGGTGCCGCGGCGGAGTCACGACCTATGCCCGCATCACCTACCGGGCCAACCCGATGCTGGCGGGCAGGGGCGCGGTCCGGGCACGCGACTATGCCGGCAAGCCTGCCCGTGCGATCGCGGAACTGCACCCCTATCTGCTGGCCGCGCCCGAAGAAGAACTGGGCTTCCGTACGGCCGGCTGGCCGGAACGGCAGGAGGAGATCGGGCTCTATTTGCCAGGTCGCGACGGGTTGATCGAACTTGGCTTCTATCGACACCGGGCGCGCCATGCTGTGTCGGACACGACGCTCAACGCGCTCAACCAGATCGCCCAACCGCTCGCTGCCGCCTTCGATCGCCACCGCGCACTGACGAGGTACGATAGGCAGCCGTGGCGCGACCTGCTCACGCCGCGCGAGCGCGAGGTGGTTGAGCTGCTGCGGCTCGGCTGCTCGAGCGACGCGATCGCGCTGCGGTTGGGGCTCAGCCGGCACACGGTGAAGGATCATCGCAAACACATCTTCCGCAAGCTCGGTATCGCCTCGATCCAGGAATTGTTCGCCGCAATCCACTGACCCCCTCTCCGGGGGGATGGCGCGGGCGGGCGGATCGGCCACAATGCCGCCGCGCCACCAGGGAGAATGCGATGCGCTACGTCAGGATGCCGATCGAGGTCGAGTCGCCCGAGGAATATGGCTACGGCAACATCCGCAACAATCTGTCGGAAAGCTCGATCGTCGACCAGTCGCTGGCAAGCCTCGAGCTCACGGTTCCCGACCTGACGTTGTTGTACGGCGAGCATCGCGGCAGCGAACGGTTGCGGTCGCTGGTGATCGAGGAAGCGCCCGGCTTGCAGCCCGCCGACGTTCTGATCTGCGGGGGCGCGGCGGGGGCGCTCTTCATCATCGCGACGGCGTTGCTCAGCCGCGAGGATCATCTGGTCGTCGTGCGCCCCAATTACGCGACCAATATCGAAACGCCCCGCGCGATCGGTTGCGAGATCGGCTTTGTCGATCTTGCCTTCGAGGAAGGCTTCGCGGTCGATCTCGACCGTATCCGCGCCGCGATCACGCCGGCGACGAAGCTGATCAGCGTTACCTGCCCGCACAATCCGACCGGTGTGATGATGAGCGAGGCCGACCTGCGCGCCCTGGTCGCGCTCGCCGCTGAACATGATTGCCTGCTGCTGGTCGACGAAACCTATCGCGACCTCGCGATCACCACCAAGCTGCCGCTTGCCGCCTCGTTCGGCAGCCACGTGATCGGCGTCTCGTCGCTGTCCAAGGCTTATGGCGTGCCCGGCATCCGCGTCGGCTGGATCATGAACACCGATCCCGGGCTGATGGAGGTGTTCCTCGCCGCGAAAGAGCAGATCAGCATCTGCGGCAGCGTGATCAACGAATGGGTCGCAGAGGAAATCCTCGCCAATCGCAATGCTTTCCTCACTCCCACGCTCGCCGAATGGCGCCGCCGGCTCGACCGCGTGGCGGCGTGGATCGAAGGCGAGGAATTGCTCGAATGGGTTCGTCCCTCGGGCGGCGTGGTCTGCTTCCCGCGAATGAAGGCCGATCCGCCCGGCGGCACCGACGGCTTCTACCACCGGTTGCTGCAGGACCATGGTACCTATGTCGGCCCAGGCCATTGGTTCGAGATGTCCGACCGCCATTTCCGCGTCGGCTATGCCTGGCCGACCGCGGACGAACTCGAGGCCGGCCTCGTCGGCATTTCCGCCGCGTTGCGCGGCTGATCCTTCCTCCGGAGATTCCATGACAGCCCTGATCGACCGCATTCACGAAGCCGATTCCGCGATCCGTCCGCACGTGATGGTCTCGCCGCTCGAGCGCAGCAACGCGCTGTCGGTCGAGCTCGGTTGCGATGTCTGGCTCAAGGCAGAACATTTGCAGGCGACCGGATCGTTCAAGCTGCGCGGGGCAACCAACAAGGTGCGGCTGGTCGCGGGCGAGCATGACGAAGTGATCACTGCCTCGACCGGCAATCACGGCCGCGCGGTCGCGCATGCGGCGGCGGCGTTCGGGGTGAAGGCGATCGTCTATGTCGCCAAGACCACCCAGCCGATGAAGATGGCGGCGATCCGAGATGCCGGCGCTGATCTCCTCACGATCGACGGCAGCGTGCTGGATGCCGAACTTGCCGCCCGCGCCGAATCCGAACGGCGCGGCATCCCCTATGTCGCGGCGTATAACGATCTCGACACCGTGGCGGGGCAGGGGACGATTGGCGTCGAACTGGTGCGCCAGGCGCCCGATCTCGACGCGGTGTTCGTGTGCGTCGGCTGTGGCGGGCTGGCCGGCGGACTGGGCGCCGCGCTCAAGGCCTTGTCGCCGGCGACGCGGGTGGTCGGCGTGTCGGCCGCGGCGTCGACCTGCATGATCGACTCGCTGCGCGCGGGCGAGATCATCGAGACGCCCGAAAGCGATACGCTGGCCGATGGATCGGCCGGCGCGGTCGAGCCGGGATCGGTGACTTTCCCGATCTGCCAGGAGGTACTCGACGAAGTGCTGACGGTCAGCGAACTCGAAATCGCGCAGGCGATGCGCAAGGTCGCGGCCGGCAACAACTGGATGATCGAAGGGTCTGCCGGCGTCGCGGTCGCCGGGCTGATCCAGACCGCCGAACGCTATCGCGGCAAGAAAGTCGCGGTGGTGCTTTGCGGCCGCAATATCGCGCTCGATACGTTTCTCGGCGCGCTCGAGCTGGGACGCGCTTGAAGATAGTATTATTGTCTATATTAGTGCAATGATCCCGCGCGAGAGGTGACCTGATGCTGCTGCGATGCCTGCTGTCCCTGGCCCTGGTCGCGGCGACGGGAGCCGCGATGGCAGGTGTCGACAAGGCGCCACCAATCGCGGCGAAATCGGTGCGCGACGATACATTCCCCATCGTCGAGGCGCGCTATCCCGGTGGGATCGTCGCGCGCGGCCATGTCGAATATGCTAATTATGTCGGTTATCGTCCGCTCCAGCTCGACCTCTATCTCCACGCCGACCGCGCCAGGACGAAACCGCGGCCTTTGGTCATCTGGGTCCATGGCGGCGGCTGGGCGCGCGGCGATGCACGTCAGTCGGGGGCATTCAGCGACTGGCCGAGTGTCCTCGCGCAACTGGCGGCGCGCGGTTATGTCGTCGCCTCGGTCGATTATCGACTGAGCGGCGAAGCCAAATTCCCGGCACCGGTCCAGGACGTCAAGGCCGCGATCCGCTTCCTGCGCAGCCAGGCGGGCGCCTACGGGATCGATCCCACGCGCGTCTATCTATGGGGCGGGTCGGCCGGCGGGCATCTCGCCAGCCTCGCGGCGATGAGTTGCGGTGCGGCGGCGTTCGATCCGCCGGCGTCGACCGGGCGGCTGTCGGGATCGGAAGCGCGCAGTGCAAAGCCGCTGCCGCAATCGGATTGCGTCCAGGGTGCGGCGATCTGGTATGGCGTGTTCGATTTCGCCTTGGGCGGCGACCAGCCCGGCAGCGCGCTCTCGGCCAAGACACTGACCAATTTGCTCGGCTGCGATCCTGCTGCGTGCCGCGATACCGTCGCGGCGGCCAGCCCGATCCACTACGTCAGACGCGACACTCCACCACTGCTGCTGATACACGGCACTGCCGACAGTGAAGTGGCTTTTGCGCAGAGCGAGGCAATGACGGCGCGGTTGAAAGCGGTCGGCGTCTCGGTCGATTTCCTGCCGCTGCCGGGGATCGACCATGGCTTCATCGGCAAGACGCCCGCCGACACGAGGCGCGCGAGCCTGCAGGCGCTCGACCGCACCTTCGCGTTCTTCGATCGCCTGGCGAAGCGCTGATCAGCGCTTCGGAGCGGTGCAGACGAAGCTCGACGCCAATCTGGTATCGCCGCTGCGATAGACGGGCTCGCGAGGCCAGGCGCAGACCGGCCGCTGGAACTCGATCTTGCGGGTTGCGGCGGGGCCGTCGTCCTCACCGCCCGCATAGCGCGTCGCGATCAGGCTCTGTGGCGCGCGGCCACGCTCGACCCAATCGTACAGCGCCAGCGTCATGTCGTGTGCCGCATCGCGCACCGGCGGCGTGGAATCGCGCGTTGCGGTCGAGAAATTGGTCGCGCCGGGACCGCCCGCGCAATGGTCCATGCCCGGGACCATGAACAGGCGCATGAACGCCTGTGTTGCGGCAAGGCCGCCCGATTGCGCTTCGACCGCGTTGTAATAGTTGATCGCCTCCAGCGGCGTCCCGACCGGATCCTGCCAGCCCATGAACATGATCAGCTTGCTGCCGCCGCGCGAGAAGCGCGACAGGTCGGGGCTGTTGGAGTCGAACAACGGGCTCAGCCGCGTGCGCATCGTGTCGACGTCACTGCCCCAGTTGAATTTCCACCAGTTCCAGGTCGGATCGTCGAACACCCAATAGCGGAACATGTCGGCGCGCGAGGGCTCGGCCGGGTTGGCGGTTTCAGACCAATAGCCGGTCCAGCCGGGGTGCTTGTCGTCGGGCTCGGCCAGCACGCCTTCGGTGCCGACCGGATAGCCGGGATAGATCGCCGCGCCGGTACGGGCGTCGCGCGGGCCCGCATAAATCTTTTCGGCCGCCGCGACCTGCTCGCCGCTGAGGCAGGTGCCGGGCTTGCTGTCGGCACGGCAAAGCAGCGACGCGACCTTGAAGCCGCAGGTGCGCGGGTCGGAGACGACGCCATCGCGCACCCCGTCATTGATGTCGCATTTGGCGACCACGGCGCGGTTGATCGTCAGCAGATCGGCGCCCGACAGGATCGGGTTGCGGTCATCGCCGGGTCGGTGGTTGGCGAGATAATTCCACAGGAAAGCGAGCGTCAGGCTGGTGCGGTTATTGCCCGGCGCACCGGCAATGATGCCGTCGAAGTCGTCCGGGTAACGCTGCGCCTCGCTCAATCCCTGATAGCCGCCGGTCGAGCAGCCGCTGAAATAGGACCAGCGTGCCGGGCGGCGGTAATAAGCGCGCGTCACGGCTTTTGCCGCCAGCACCGATTCGTGGACGGCGCGATGGCCGAAATCCTCGATCTTCTGCGGCTGGCGCCAGCCGAATTTCAGATTGCTGCCGATATGCCCGGTGTCGGTCCCCACCGCGACATCGCCATCGTCGAGCCGCGATATCATCTGCTTGTAGGAGATGTTCGAGACATAGGCGCCGTTGCCGATCATGTGCAGCCGCCGCGACCAGCGCGCCGGTTCGGGCAACCACATTTCGAACCCGATTTCCGATCCCGCCACCGGCCGGCTGATTCCGCGCACGCGGCAGAAGGGTTTGAGGTGGGTGAAGGTGCGTGGCGCCCGTTCGACCGCCATGTCTTCCTTGAACGTCCCCGACACGCGCGTTGCGATCAGGATCTCGACATGCGGAATCCTGAGCTGCTTGAGCGCGGCGCAGGCATCGGGTGCCGCATGCGCCGCTGGCGCGAGTGCGATGGCCGCAAGCGTGGTCAGAGCGGCTCCGGTGAGGCGCTGAACCGTTTGGCGGACGACCATATTCTCTCCTTCGTGCTGGCAATCGGCAGAATGTCTCTTTAAACGCAAAAAGACAATATCCGATATCGAGGGAAGCCGGAAATGCAGATATTCTCGCGCGACGACATTGCCGGCGTGCTCGACGAAGCCGAAGCGATCGTCGCGATCGAGCGCGCGATCATCGCTTATGCCGCGGGCGATATGCAAAGCGGCGATGCGGGCCATTTCACCTTTCCGGCGCCCGGCGATGCGCACGTCAAGGTCGCGCATATCGCGGGCGAGGACATCTTCGCGCTCAAGGTTTCGGCCAGCTTCTACGGCAATCCAGCACGTGGCCTGTCGTCGAGCCAGGGCTTCTCCGCGGTGATGAGCGCGACCACGGGGCAGGCGCTTGCCCTGTTCGCCGATGGCGGTTGGCTGACCGATCTGCGTACCGCGATGGCAGGCGCGATTGCCGCACGTGCGATCGGCTATCGCGGCGGGACATTGGGGATCGTCGGCACCGGCGTCCAGGCGCGGATGCAGGCCGAGATCATCCGGCGGCATGTCGGTGCCGACCGCATCCTGATCTGGGGCCGGGATCCGGCCAAGGCGCGGTTGCTGGCCGATGCGGTTGGTGGCGAGGCGTGCGCGCTCGATGCCCTGATGTGCAATTCGAACCTGGTCGTCACCACGACGCCATCGACCGAGCCGGTGGTCGCCGATGATCAGGCGCTGCCGGGGACGCGGATCGTCGCGGTCGGCGCCGATGGCGGTGGCAAGCGCGAGCTCGATCCGCGCATTCTCGGTCGAGCGACGGTCGTGGCCGATTCGATCGCCAAGTGCCTCGAGAATGGCGAGGCGGGCTGGGCCGTGCGCGCCGGATTGCTGCCGCCGGAGGAGATCGTCGCGCTCGGCGACCTGCTCGCGACCCCACGCTCCTTTGCCGACGATGCGATCGTCGTCGCCGACCTGACCGGACTGCCGGTGCAGGATGCGGCGATCGCGGGAATCGTGTGGCGCGCGTTTCAGCCGGCGGAGAATCGCCGGCTGTAGAGCGCCGCGCCCAGGCTGATCGCGGCGATCGCCGTCAGCCAGATGCCCGGCATCGCGAGATTGCCCGTCGCCGAGATCAACGCCGTCACGACGAACGGGGTGAATCCCCCGATCGCGGTCGCCAGGCTATAAGCCAGGCTGAACCCCGACGCGCCGGCCTCTTCGGGAACGATCTCGGTCAAATGTACGACCATGGCCGAATTGTAGCTGGCATAGATCGCCGACAGCCACAGCTCGACCATCAGCAGCCGCGTCACGCTCGGCGCCGCGGCCAACCATGACATCGCCGGATAGGCGGTGAGGATCGCGAGGATCGTGCACACGACCAGGATCGGCGTCCGCCCGATCCGGTCGGACAGCGCGCCCATCAGCGGCAGCCAGATCAGGTTGGACAGTCCGACCAGCGCGGTGATCATCAGGTTCGCGCGCTCGGGCAGATGGAGCAATTTGCCGAAGGTCGGCGTGTAGGCGGTGATCATGTAGAAACTGACCGTGGTCATCAGCACCAGCGCCATGCCGGTCAGCACGCGCGCCCGGGCGGTCCACAAATGCCCCATGATCTCGCGGATCGTGGGGCGCGTCGTGCGCGCCGCGAACAGGTCGGTCTCGCGCAATGTCCGCCGCATCAGGAACAGCAGGGGAATGATCAGGCAACCGAGTGCGAGCGGGATACGCCAGCCCCAGTCGGTGAGCTGCTGGAAGCTCAGGGTCATGCCCAGCACCACGCCGATGCTGGCGGCGAACACCACCGCGACCTGCTGCGACGCCGATTGCCACGACACGTAGAAACCCTTGGCACCCGGCGGAGCGATCTCGGCGAGATAGACCGAGACATTGCCCAGCTCGGCACCGGCCGAGAAGCCCTGCAACAACCGCCCGCACAGGACCAGGATCGGTGCGCCGATCCCGATCGCCGCATAGCCCGGCGTGAACGCGATCGTCGCGATCCCGACGCTCATCAGGGCGAGCGTCATGATCAGCCCGGCGCGGCGGCCATGATGATCGGTATAGGCGCCGAGCACGATCGCGCCGAGCGGCCGCATCAGGAAGCCGACCCCGAACGTCGCCAGCGCCTTGAGCAAGGTACCGAGATCAGAGCTCCCGGGGAAATAGGCCGCGCCGATGGCGGCGGCGAAATAGCCGAACACCATGAAGTCGTACATTTCGATGAAGTTGCCGCTGGCGACGCGGATCACGTCCCACGCGCGCCTGGGGCGTTCGGTACCTTGCGCCGTCATGCCGGAATCGCCTCCGGCCGTGCCGCGTCGTGCCGCATGTCACACCTCCCCATCGTGTCGTTCGTTGCTGCCCGCATAGGCGGATTGTTGCGGAGATGCACGCAAAATTGAACAAAATGCATTTTTGTCTTTCTAAATTCAGTAAGACAGTGCTACCGATTGTCCAACGATAAACGGGGGATGCCGATGACGATCCAAGCCTGCCGCCTGCTGGAAATCTGGGGTTCGCCCAGCGAACGCGGCGTGCGCTATGGCCATGGCGCTGCCGACGAGATCAGGCGCGGCACATCGCATTACATCGCGCAGATGAAGGGGCTGGGCCTGTCCGAGGGCGCGCTGGCCGAGCTCGTCGACGCCTATCTGCCGCTGATCGCGGATTTCGACGCCGGGCATGTCGAGGAAATGGCCGGGATCGCAGAGGGTGCGGGGCTGCCTTTGTCGCATATCGTGCTGATGAACGCGCGAACCGAGTTGCTCAAGCTCGCCAAGGAGCCCGTGCTCCGCGCCGGCCTGCTTGCCGAGCGCCATGCCGAAGGCTGCACCACGATCATCGTCCAGCCCGAACGCGCGAGCGATGGCGTATTGATCCACGCGCACAATTGGGACTGGAAAGCCAGCTGCGCCGACGCGTGCATCATCCTGAGGATTCGCAACGATGACGGTCCCGACATGCTGACCTTCACCGAAGCGGGCGGGCTCGCACGGTTCGGGTTCAACAGCCTGGGCATCGCGATCACCGGCAATTACCTGGAGTGCGAGCGCGACTATCGCCAGCTCGGCGTGCCGCTCGCCTTGATCCGGCGCAAGGTGCTGCAGCAGGACAACCCGACGCTCGCGTTCGGGGCGGCCTATACCACGCCCAAATCGGCCTCGAACAATCTCGCGATCAGCCATGCCGGAACGGGAATCGTCCACGATCTCGAATGCGCGCCCGACGAGACCTTCGTGGTAGAACCGCAGGATGGCGTGCTCGTCCACAGCAATCACTGGCGCAGCCCGGCAGCGCTCGCCAAATTGCGCGAGACCGGGATCGCCGACTCGCCGTGCAGCTTCTGGCGCCAGCAGCGCGCCGAGCGCCTGCTCGCGCCGCATACGAAGATCTCGCTCGACGAGGTGCGCATGGTGCTGAGCGATACCGAGGGGAGCCCGCTGTCGATCTGTGTCCCGCCGCGCGCGTCGAGCGTGACCGGCCAGACCGCGACGGTCGCGTCCTTCCTGATGCGCCCGGCCCTGGGTGAGATGCAGGTGGCGATGATGCCGTCGCAGGGCGGGCAATTCGTCCGCTACTCGATCGAAGGCGAAGCAATCGTCAGCACGGAGCGCATGGCCGCCGATGCGTAAAATGGTTGTCGGTCTGGTCGCCTTGGCGGTCGGGGCCGGCTTCTTCCTTTTTGTCCGACCGGCGCCGCCCGCCCCGAGCGGGCTGGTGCTGCGCGCGCGTCTCAATGCCGATATCGTCTCTTCCGATCCGGGCATGAAGCGCGACGCCAATACCGATGCGGTGTTGCTCCACATCGTCGAAGGATTGGTGGCGGCGCGCGAGGATGGATCGGTCGGGCCGATGCTGGCGAGCAGCTGGACCGTATCGCCCGATGGGCGGACCTATCGCTTCGCGCTGCGCCCCGGCATCCGTTTCCATAACGGCGCGCCATTGACCGCCGCCGACGTCAAATGGTCGCTCGACCGCTATCTCGCGCCGGGCAGCCGCTGGCGGTGCAAGCCCGATCTCAGCGCCAAGGGAATCGCCGCGGTCGAGGCGGTTACCGCGCCCGATCCGCTGACGGTACAGGTCACGCTCGATCGTCCCGCGCCGTTGTTCCTCGCGACACTCGCACGGGTCGATTGCGGCAGCACCGGCATCACGCATCGCGATTCGGTCGGGCCCGACGGGAAGTGGCGTCAGCCGATCGGCACCGGGCCGTTCCGCTGGGGCGAGTGGCGGCACAACCAATATGTCGACCTGCTTCGCTATGACGGCTACCGCCCGCTCCCCGGCGCGCCCGATGGCAATGGCGGCGGCAAGCGTGCTCTGGTCGATCGCATCCGTTTCTCGGTAATTCCCGATGGGTCGGCGGCGAGTGCGGCACTGCTGCGCCAGAGCCTCGACGTGCTCGACGCGCTCGCGCCCAACGAATTGGGGACGATCCAGGGCGCGCCCGGCATCAAGCTCGAATCCGCTTTGTCGTCCGATTTCTACGGCATCCTGATCCAGACCGGGTCGCCCACATTGCGCGACGTCCGGCTGCGGCGTGCCCTCGCGCTCAGCCTCGACGTCGCCGCGCTCACGCGCGTCGTGACCCACAATACCGGCGTTGCCGACAGCTCGCCGATCCCGGTCGTCAGCCCGTTCAGCGGTCCGGCGCAGCGCCAGCTCGTGCAGCGCAATCTCGCCGAGGCGCGTGCGCTGGTGAAGGCATCGGGCTATCGGGGCGAGCCGATCGAATTGCTGACCAGCCACAGCCCGCCCGAAATGTACGACGCCGCCATCCTGGTCCAGGCTATGGCCCGAGAGGCGGGGATCAACATCGAGGTCGTGACGCTCGACTGGGCGACGCAACTCGCGCGCTATTCGAGCGGCGACTATCAGGCGACGATGTTCGGCTTTTCCGCCCGTCTCGATCCGTCGCAGATGTTCGGCGTGCTGATCGGCGATCGCGCGACCGATCCGCGCAAGGTATGGAACAGCCCGCAGGCGATCGCCTTGCTCCACCGGTCGGTCGAAACCGGCGATCGCGCCGCGCGGCAACGCATATTCGATGCGCTCGAGGCGCAGTTCCGCGCCGAAGTTCCGGCGATCGTCCTTTACAATACGCGTCGCGTAACCGGATTGCGCACGCCGGTCACCGGCTATCGCAGCTGGCCCGCGCAAACCCAGCGATTGTGGAACGTCAGCCCGGGGGCGTCGCGATGATCGCCTATATCCTGCGCCGGTTGCTGCTCGCGATCCCGACCCTGCTGATCGTCGCCCTGATGGTGTTCTTCCTGGTCCGGATGATCCCGGGCGATCCCGCGCAAGTCATGCTGGGCGAGGGTGCCGATCCCGTTGCGGTCGCCGCACTCCATGCCGAACTCGGGCTCGACAAACCGATCTACATCCAGTTCGTCGCCTGGCTCGGCCATGTCCTGACCGGCGATCTCGGCACCTCGATCACGACGGGCGAGCCGGTCAGTACCTTGTTGCTGACTCGCGCCGAGACGACCGGCGTGGTCGTGCTGATCTCGGTCGGCCTCGCGACGCTGATCGCGATCGGCGCCGGCATGGTCGCGGCGTGGCGGCGCGGCAGTTCGACCGATCTCGCCGTGATGGGCGCGGCGAGCCTGATCCTGGCCGTGCCGAGCTTCTGGCTGGGGCTGTTGCTGTTGCTGGTATTCGGCGTGTGGCTGCACTGGCTGCCGGTGGTCGGTTACGTGCCCTTCTCGGAAGATCCCTGGGGGGCGATCCTGTTCCTGATCCTGCCGATCGCGACCCTGACCATTTCCGAAAGCGGCGTGCTGATCCGCATGATGCGGTCGAGCACGATCGACGTGCTGCGGCTCGACTATGTCACCCACGCGCGCGCCAAGGGACTGCCCGAGGGCGACGTGCTGCGGCGGCACGTCTTCCCCAATGCCTTTGCACCGACCCTGACCCTGGTCGGTCTCACCCTCGGCCGCCTGTTCGGCGGGATCGCGGTGATCGAGACGGTATTCACCCTGCCGGGGCTCGGCCGGCTCATGGTCAACGGCGTGCTTGGCCGCGATTATCCGGTGGTGCAGGGCTGCCTGCTGTTCACTGCGGTGATCTACGTGATCGTCAACCTGGTCGTGGACCTGCTCTATCCGTTGTTCGACCCGCGAGTGACCGTCGAATGAGGCAGGGCGCGCATAGCATGATCGGCTTCGGGCTGGTCGGACTGCTGCTGGTGGTCGTGCTGCTGGGCTTCGTCTGGCTGCCCTACGATCCGCTCGCGATCGACCTCGACCATACGCTCGCGGCGCCGTCGCTGGCGCATTGGCTGGGCACCGATGAATTCGGCCGCGACGTCGCGGCACGGGCGATGCTCGGCGCGCGGATCAGCGTGCTGATCGCGATCCAGACGGTCGCCATCTCGATCATCGCGGGCACCGCGCTCGGGCTGACCGCGGGCTTCCTGCGTGGCTGGACCGAGCGCGTGCTGATGGTGTTCAGCGATGCGCTGCTCGCCTTTCCCGGCATCCTGCTCGCGCTTGCCCTGATCTCCGTCCTGGGGTCGAGCCGGCACAGCATCGTGATCGCTTTGGCCATCGCCTATCTGCCCGCCACGATCCGCGTCGTGCGCGGGTCGGTGATCTCGATCCGCGAGCGCGAATATGTCGAGGCATCGCGCGTTGCCGGGGATTCGACGCTCTACACGATGTGGCGCTACGTCCTGCCCAATGCGCTGCCGCCGATCCTGGTGCTGGCGACCAGCCTGTTCGGCTGGGTGATCTTGTCGGAAAGCGCGTTGAGCTTCCTGGGCGTCGGCGTGCCGCCGCCAGCGCCGACCTGGGGCAACATGCTGTCCTCGGCGCGGCCCTATATGTACGCGGCGAGCTGGCTGAGCATCGCGCCGGGCCTGTGCATCGTCGCGACCCTGCTCGGCATCAACATGCTCGGCGACGCGCTGCGCGACCGGCTCGACCCGAGGGACCGCGCATGACCGAGCCATTGCTGTCGATCGAGACGCTGCGGATCGAGGCCGATCAGCCGGGGCGGCCGCCATTGCTCGAAGGGCTCAGCTTCGCCGTCCGTCCCGGCGAGCGGTTGGCGATCGTCGGCGAGTCCGGCAGCGGCAAGACAATGGCGACGCGCGCAATCCCGGGCTTGCTCGCTGCCGGGGTGCATCGCGCGGCCGGATCGATCCGGTTCGAGGGCCGCGACCTGACCGCTCTGTCCGAAGCCGAGTTGCGCAAGGTGCGCGGGGCAGGGGTCGGGTTGGTGTTCCAGGAACCGATGACCTCGCTCAACCCGGCGCTGCCGATCGGCGTGCAGCTTGCCGAGGGCCTCAGGCTGCATCGCGATTTCGACGATGCCGAGATTCGCCGGCGCAGCATCGACATGCTCGCGCGCGTCCAGATCACCGATCCCGAAGGCTGCCTGTCACGCCACCCGCACGAATTTTCGGGCGGGATGCGCCAGCGGATCATGCTGGCATCGGTGCTGCTGCTCGAGCCGCGGCTGCTGATCGCCGACGAGCCGACCACCGCGCTCGACACGCTCAGCCAGCGCGAAGTGTTGCAATTGATGGGCGCGCTGACTCGCGAAATGGGGACGGCGCTGCTGCTGATCACGCACGATCTCGGGCTGGTTGCCGAATATACCGAGCGCGTGATCGTGCTGGAAAAGGGCGTGCTGGTCGAGGAAGGCATGACCGCCGATGTGCTGGCCCGGCCCAAGCATCCCTACACCGCCAAGCTGATTGCCTCGCTGCCGCGCAAATCGGAAGCGCGGCCCGCGCTTCCCGACGATGCGCCGACATTGCTCACGATCGAAAGCGCCGCGATCGACTATGCCGGCAAACCCGGCCTGTTCCGCGCCGGCAAGCCGAAGAGGGTGATCGACGACGTGTCGCTCGCCGTGCGCGAAGGCGAGATCGTCGCCCTGGTCGGCGCGAGCGGATCGGGCAAGACCACGCTCGGCCGCGCCGCGCTCGGCCTCAAGCCGCTCGCGGGCGGGCGGATCTGTTTCGACGGCGGCGACATTGCGCGGATGGGCCGCGCCGCCCGGCGCGGGTTCCGGCGCGACGCGCAGCTCGTGTTCCAGGATCCCTATTCGTCGCTGCCTCCGCATCTCAGGATCGGGGAGATCGTCGGCGCCGCTTTGCGTCACGTCCCTGGCCTGAGCGTCACGCAACGCCGCGAGCGCGTGCTCGCGACGCTTGATGAGGTCGGGCTTGCCGGGTTCGAGACGCGGCGCCCGCACCAGATGTCGGGCGGCCAGCGCCAGCGCGTCGCGATTGCTCGCGCAATCGCGTCGCAGCCGCGGCTGATCGTCGCCGACGAGCCGGTATCCGCCCTCGACGTGACGATACAATTGCAGGTGCTGACCTTGCTCCAGCGGCTGCAGAAGGAACGCGGCTTCGCTTGCCTGTTCATCACGCACGACCTCGCCGTGGTCGAGCAGATCGCCGATCGCGTGATCGTGCTGTCACAGGGGCGGATCGTCGAACAAGGGGCGACCGACGTGGTGTTCGCCGATCCGCGGCACGATTATACCAAGCGGCTGCTGGCGGCATCGCCCGCGCTGGCGCTGACGGAAACGCTCGCCGCGACATAGTGTTCTGTATTTTGCGCTTTACAAAATACAATAAAACACTATCGACTCTGAAAATACACGAATCTGACCCAAAAGAGGTCGGACGCAGGAATTTCTGGAACGTGATCAAGGGGAGTGGGACGACCATGAAGCGTGAGCATCTGTTGCTGCTGTGCAGTTCGGCATTGGTTTCGCTGGGCGCGCCGTCCCTGGCTCACGCGCAGTCGACCGATGCTCCGCCGCCCAAGACCGAGGCCGACAAGAAGGCGCCCCAGGCCGACGAGCAGGACATCGTCGTGACCGGCGAGCGCAACAACCAGTTTGGCACCGACACGGCGCAGTCGGGCAGCTTCCGCAACGCCAAGATCATCGACATCCCGATGACCGTGTCGGTCATTCCCGACGCATTGCTGAAGTCGCAGCAGGCCATCGACCTGATCGATGCGGTGCGGAACACCGCCGGCGTGTCGTCCTCGGGTGTCGGCCCGGCCTCCTACAACAACATCACGATCCGTGGCATCGCGGTGGATACCCGTTCCAGCTACAAGATGGACGGCACGCTCAACATCCTGTCGTCGACCTCCTTCCCGCTCGAGGACAAGGATCGCGTCGAGATCCTGAAGGGTGCCTCGGCGATCTATTATGGCTTCTCGCCGCCGTCGGGCATCGTCAATTTCGTGATGAAGCGCGCGACGCCGGATCTCTACGTGTCGGTGCGCGGCTTCGGCGACGCCAATGGCGGGTATGGCGGCCATGTCGACATCGGCGACACGTTCGGCATCTTCGGTTTCCGCATCAACGGCGTCGCCGCGCATCAGGATACCGGCGTCACCTTCTCGAAGGGTGATCGCTATCTGGCGTCCGGCACGTTCGACTTGAAGCCGACGTCGAAGCTGACGCTGTCGGCTGATATCGAATGGTTCAAGCGCAGCATCATCGAGCCGGCGACGTTCATCATCCCGAACGGCGCGACCAAGATTCCCGATCTCAGCTATCTCGATCCGAGCAAGAATATCGGTGGGCTCGCCTGGGATCCCAACCAGACCGAAGAACTCAACATGCTCTTCAAGGGCGCGTGGAAGTTCGCCAAGGATTGGGACATCACCGCTTACTGGGGCCATTCGCGCCTGCGCCGCCTGCGCTACAATCCGGGGTTCGTGCCGGGCCGCGGCGCCACGCCCAGCACGACGCCATCGACCGCCTCCTATCTGGCTGCGCTCGACCCGACCAGCCCTACATTCGGCCAAGGCGTGATCCGCTTCGGCACCAAGGTGCAGAACGCGCTGTACAACAACACGAGCTATGCGGTCGAAGTGCATGGCAAGATCACGACCGGCGACATCACCAACAGCGTCCTGCTCGGCGCCTCGCGCTCGCTGCGCTCGCTGGGCGGTTCGGCCGCAACGCCGCGTACGACGATCTTCTCGAACTTCACGAATCCGGTGATCGTGCCCAACCCGAACGCCCTGATCGACACGCCTCCCACGCCATCGTCGATCGACGACAAGGGGCTCTATGCGTTCGACGATCTGAGCTACAAGAACATCATCCACCTGACCGGCGGCGTTCGCGTCACCGACTACACCAATGACGGGTCGACCAACACCGTCACCAAGACGCCGTATCACGTGACGCCGACTGCGGTGTCGGCGGGGATAGTCGTCAAGCCGATGGAATGGACCAGCATCTATGGTACCTACATCCAGGGCCTCGAGGAAAACTCGATCGCCGGTAACAATGTCGACAACGTCAATACCGTCTTCCCGCCGATCTCGAGCAAACTCTACGAAGCCGGCCTGAAGCTTCAGCCGCGCAAGAATCTTCTGATTCAGCTCGCCTATTTCGACATCACGCGGTTCGGTGCGTATAACGAGCGCGTGCCGACCGGCGCTCCTGCGGGCACGCAGCCGCATGGCTATGGCGACGCGACCCAGACCTATCGCGGATTCGAGGGCAGCATTGGCGGCTATGTCGTCCGCGACCTGGCAATCAACGCCACCTTGATGTTGCTGAAGGCGCGGACGCGGAACCCCGCCACGGTCAACGTGACCCGGCCGGGCGGCACGCCAAGCGTGAGCTGGTCGCTGTCGGGCGAATATACGCTGTCCTGGCTGACGCCGGATCTGAAGGTGTCGGCGGGCGTGTTCCACACCGGCAGTCAGGCGATCGACGACACCAACAAGGTGTTCACCGATCCCTATACGACCTTCGACATCGGCGCGTCCTACACGTTCAAGCTCGGCCAGCACACGCTGGTGGCGCGGGTCAACGGCCAGAACATCTCCAACAAGCGCTATTGGGCGGCGGTCGGCGCCGGCGCGCTGGCGGAATCGCTGCCGGGCACGGTCAAATTCTCGCTGGCTTTCCAATATTGATCGTCAGGGGCGAGGGAGTGGAGCACCTCGCTTCCTCGCTTATTCGGGGCCAGGGCGGTTTCCCGCTCCGGCCCCTTTTTGCGTCACGCACTGCGATCCGGGGCCGCCGGGCGGCAGGCACAAGATGAAGCGGACGCGAGCGATGACGCTGGGCGGTAAATGCGCTGCTGCCATCGCGATCCTGGCGCTGGCGCTCTCGCCGGCTGCCGCTGAGCGCTACGCGATCCGCGACGTCACGCTGATCGACGGGACCGGGCGCCCCCCCTCCGCGCACCGTACGGTGCTGGTCGACGGCGACCGTATCGTCGCCATTGGCGGGGCTGGGCTGCCGATCGGCAGGGCCAGGATCATCGATGGTCGGGGCAAGTATCTGATCCCCGGCATGATCGACACGCATATCCATCTTCGCGATGTCGGGCCCGACGGCAAGAAGCGGAGCATGGATGTCGCGGGTGCGCGGGCGGCGCTAGCCGGCTTTCTGGCGTTGGGCTTCACGACCGTCGCCGATCTCGGCAATCTTCCGGGCACGGTCCAGATCATGCGCAACGCGGATCCGCGCATCTCGGCGCGGCTGCTGATCGCCGGCCGGGTATTCACGGCGCCGGGCGGAAGGAATGCCGATATCGGGATCGCCGTGACATCGGCCGATCCGTTGCTGCTGGCGCGCCATCGCGCGGAAGAGCAGCCAGACCTGATCAAGATGGTCGAAGACAGCGGCGGCTTCGGCGGCCAATCGACGGCGGCTGCGCTTGCCGTCGACCTCATGCGCGCCATCGTCGATGACGAGCACCGGCACGGGCTGCGCGTCGTGGTGCACGTCGCGCGGGAGTCGGATGCCCGCAATGCGATTGCGGCTGGCGTGGATGGCCTGGCCCACCCCGTCTGGGCAGAGGCCGAGAGCGAAGATTTCGTCCGGCTGATGGCGCGACGCCGCATTCCCTTCGCGACGACCCTGGCGATCGCGGATCAATATGGCCGGCTGGTTCACCATCCAGACTATCTCGACAGACCCGATTACGCGCTTGTCCTGACCGCGGCCGAACGGAACCGGTTACGAACCACACAGCGCGCCGACTTCGCGAACCAGCCAGTCGCCGCCTGGCGGGAGGCGATGCTGCCGACCGAGATGAGCAATATTGTCCGCATCGTTCGCGCCGGCGGCGTCGCGGCGCTCGGCACCGACCTCGTATCCGGCGCGTCGTCGCATCGCGAGATGCAGTTGCTTTGCCAGGCCGGCCTGTCTCCGCTGGAGGTCATCAGGATCGCCACGCTCAACGCCGCCATCTTCCTGGGACGGGACAAAGACCTCGGCAGCGTGGCACCCGGGAAAGTCGCGGATCTGGTTCTCCTCAACAGCGACCCGAGCGTCGATATCGACGCTGCCGAGGATATCGCCCTGGTCATCCACCATGGGTTCGTCGTGGATCGTGCGCGGCTGCCGGTAGCGGGATCGAGATGATCGATATGGCACGCCGCGAGATCATTTCCCACCTGCGCCGGGACGATATAGGGGCGAGGGCAGGTGGAGCGCGGCCAATGCGGCGGCGCTTCCTTTTGCATCCTTGCATGTGAAAGTGTAATTCGCGAGGCCGACGGATTTGGCGAAAGATAAAAAGAAGATGGCAGGAGCGGCAGCACGCAAGATGACACCGGAGAAGGCCCCCGCACGCGCCAGTCGCCTGCAGGCCGACTTGGCGGTGCGGATTCTGCGCATGCTCAAGGACCAGGGTGCCGGCCCTGGCCATCACCTCGTCGAGCTCGATCTGTGTCGCCATTTCGACGTGTCGCGCACGCCCGTGCGGGGCGCGCTCAAGCTGCTCGCCGATCAGGGAGCGGTAGAGGCGCGCGCCAATCGCGGTTACGTGCTGCGCGGACCGGTGACGGTCGCGCCCGAGGTGGAGATCGTCAATCCGGAGGACGAGGAAGACCAGCGCCTCTTCATCGCGATTGCCGAGGCGCGCAACCAGGGGCGCCTGCCCGACCAGTGCAGCCAGCTGGAAGTCGCGCGGTTGTTCGACGCCAAGCTTCCCACCGTGGTTCGCGTGCTGCGCCAGCTCGCCGAACTGGGGCTGGTCGAGCGCAAGCCGGGCAATGGCTGGTCGTTCGCGCTGCCGATCAATTCGACGCGCGCGCGGCTCGACAGCTACGCCTTTCGCAGCATCATCGAGCCCGCGGGGCTGATCGAAGCGACCTTCGAGCTCGATCGCGAGTGGCTCGATCGTAGCCGCTCGCAGCATCTCGCCTTCCGCAAGCGCAAGTGGCGCGACACGCTGGCGGTCGAATTGTTCGCGATCAACGCCGACTTTCACGAGCAGCTCGCGCGCTGTTCGGGCAATCGCTATTTTCTCGACGCGGTGCAGCGGCAGAACAAGCTGCGGTCGTTCATGAACATCCAATGGGTCAATGGCGCCGGCCGCGTGGTCGATTCGATCGACGAGCATCTCGGCATCATGGATGCGCTCGACGGAGGCGATAACCGGCTCGCCCACGATCTGATGAAGCAGCATCTGGACCAGGCTCGCGACGTCGAGGCGACGGTCTGATCTTGTATTATAAAGATCAATAGGACAATATGCCGCCGGGAGAAGCGGCGATGCGGCGGATATTTCAACAGCGGGACCGGGAAAGGGCCGGGCGATGATTCCGGTCTTCGATGGCGCGGCCACGCGCGCCGCCTTGCCGTTCGACAAGCTGATCCCGGCGCTGCGCCACGCCTTTGCCGGCGCCGACATGCTGCCCGAGCGGCATCATCATGACATCCCGCGGCCGCGCGGCGACGATGGCGTGTTGTTGCTGATGCCGGCCTGGAACGACGATCTGCTCGGGACCAAGATCGCAACCGTCTATCCCGGCAACAGCGCGCGCCATTTGCCGAGCGTGTTCAGCACCTACCTGCTGTCGGATGCCTCGAGCGGGAAGCCGCTTGCCATCCTCGATGGCGACGAGATCACGACGCGGCGGACGATTGCGGTATCGGCCCTGGCTGCCTCGTTCCTCGCCCGTGAAGAGGCGGAGTCGCTGCTGATCGTGGGCGCCGGACGGATCGGGGCGCTGGCAGCGCGGGCATTTGCTGCGGTTCGTCCGATCCGGCGCGTCGCGATCTGGAACCGCGATCACGCCAGGGCCGAGGTCCTGGCGAGCGCGCTGCGTGTCCAGGGGTACAAGGCGTCGGCCGTCGCGTCGCTGCGCACCGGCGTCGAATCGGCCGACATCATCTCGTGCGCAACGCCGTCCAGGGACCCGCTGATCGAAGGCGAGTGGCTGCGGCCCGGGACGCATCTCGACCTCATCGGCAGCTTTGCACGCGATATGCGCGAGGCCGACGATGCCTGCGTCGCCCGCGCGGTCGTCCATGTCGACACGCGTGACGCGCTGACGGAGTCCGGCGACCTGGCCGGGCCGATCGAACGCGGCGTGATCGACCCCGGCTCGGTGGGTACATTGGGCGATCTATGCGCGGGGCGCGTCGCCGGACGCCGCAACGTGGACGACATCACCTTGTTCAAGTCGGTCGGCACGGCACTTGCCGACCTCGTTGCTGCCGGCCTGGTTCACAGCGGGTCGCCATCCGTCGACGAGGAAAGCACCCATGCGTGATCCCGTGATCCTCAAGGTCGTCGATCTCCACACCGCGGCCGAACCGGTGCGCATCGTCGAGAGCGGCTATCCCGAGCTTGCCGGAACGACGATCCTCGAGAAGCGCCGCGACGCACTCGATCATCATGACGATTTGCGACGCCTGCTCATGCTCGAGCCGCGCGGACATGACGGGATGTACGGAGTCATTCCGACCGCACCGTGCCATCCCGATGCCGATCTCGCGGTGCTCTTCACGCACCAGGAAGGCTACAGCACGATGTGCGGGCATGCGACGATCGCGATCGGACGCTGGGCGGTCGATACCGGGCGAGTCGCGTTGGTCGACGGCAAGGCGCGTTTCGGACTGGAGGCGCCCTGCGGGGTAGTGCGCGTCGAGGTCGAAGCGGCCGACGACGACGGCGCGCCGCTTGTCGCGTTTGAGAGCGTCGAATCCTTCGCCAGCCATCTGGATCAACGCGTCGAAGTACCCGCCCTCGGGACGGTCGAGTTCGATATCGCGTTCGGCGGTGCATATTATGCGATCCTGCCGGCATCGCGGATCGGCCTCTCGTTGATGGATGCGCCGCTGCGCGACCTCGTCGCAGCCGGTGTTGCGATCACCGATGCCGTCCGTGCCGGGATCGCGATCCGTCATCCGTCGGAGCCCGATCTCGGCTTCCTCTATGGCACGATCCTGACCGACGACGTGCCGCTCGGCGATCATGATGGTCGGCCGAGCTATAATCTGTGCATCTTCGCCGAAGGGCAGATCGACCGCTCGCCGACCGGCAGCGGCGTGACCGCGCGGATCGCGCTTGCCGCCGCGCGGGGCGCAATGACGGTCGGGCAATCATGCGAGATAAGGGGCGTCTCGGGCGAAGGTTTCACCGGGACGTTGGCCCGTCATGACGGCGCGATCTCGCGCGTGCGGGTCGCCGGGCGCTCGCATTATGCCGGCCGTACCGAGTTCGTCGCCGAGCCCGGCGACCGCTTCGGTTATGGGTTCAGCTTGCCCGCACGGCTTGCCGATCTGCCCTGAAGGGCTTCAGCCCCTGCGCGTTGCCGTCAGCACGGGCCACGACCGCGCGCCGGAATTGATGTTGACCGACCGCTCGATCGTCAGCCGGTCGCCATCGACCGTGAACACGAACGTGTCGCGGAAGGCAGCCTCGAGGAAATGCAGCATCAGCTCCAGCCGGTTGTTCGTCAGCCATCGCACGCCCGCGGTGGTCGGCATGCCTTCCATGCGATAACCGTGATGGAGGTCGGCACCGGGCAGGTAGGACGGCGCCAGGATCCAGCCGTCGCGTCCGGCAACGATCACGTGTCCGCCTTCGCCGTCGCGCATCGTGAAGCGCATTTCATCGGCGCTGAAGGCGAAGCCGAGCCCGGTCACGCCCTTGTCATTGGTCTCGACAATCCATTGCCCGGCCAGCGCCGCCTCATCTCCGGTGACTATCGACTGGAAGGCGGGCTCCTGCGCCCAGCTGTCGAGCCGCAGCGCCAGTTCGGCATCGGCCTCCACATCGGTCGCGCCGGCAAAGGCCGCGGGGAAATGCGACCTGACGTGCGGCAGCACGACGGCGCTTTCCTTCATCGCGCTGTTGATCGCGAGCACGGCGTTCGCGCGCGGAAACACCTGTACCATCTGCACGAATACGCCAAGCATGGCGTAATAGCCGTCGCCGACCACCCAATGATATCCGTATTCGTCGCCCGGGCTGCCGGTGTGCTTGCGTGTTGCCTCGGCGACCCAACGTTCGGACAGGATGCGCTGCCCGTTCCACACGCCCTTCTGCGCATGGAGGATACCGAGCTTCAGTCCGTCCGCCGTGGTGAAGCTGACACCATTGCCGCCCGGATTGATCCCGTCGGGCCCCACATCCCACCGCACGTTGGTGATGCCGAGCGGCTGGAACAATCGCGGCGTCAGGAAGGCGTCGACCGTCTCGCCGGTGATCCGCGTGACGATTGCCGACAGCATGTAGCTCGCCGCGCTCGAATAGACATAGACAGTGCCCGGCTCGTGATCGAACGGGATGCGGAAGAATTCCGCGATCCAGCTCGTGGCGATCCCCCGCCAGATCGATCCCGAAACTTCGACGGCATGGCCCGACCGCATCGTCAGCAAATCCTCGACCGTCATCCGCGTTGCCGGGTTGCCCGGATCGATCGCGACTTCTGGGAAGAATCCTGCGACCTTGTCGTCGAGCGCCAGCTTGCCGTCGTCGATCAGCATGCCGATCGCGCAGGCCGTAATGCTCTTGGTCATCGAATGCGTCATCCGCCGCCGCTCGGGCCGATACGGCCAGCGCCAGCCTTCGGCGACCACCGCGCCGTCGCGCCACAGCATCACGTCGTGCAGTTCGAGCCCGGCCGCCTCGACATCGTCGAGAAAGCCCAGAATTTCCCGGGAATCCATGCCTTTCGCGGATGGCGACGCACGGTCGAGCCCATCGAGGGACGCGGCAGCAGCGAAAGGCGAGGATGTGGGCAATGGAGGTCCGGAAAAGCGGTGTCGGGATATGCTCGACGGTTATCCCGCACCCCGGGTGCCGTCAACATTTTTGTATTATGATTGCCAATAGTTCAAAATTTGCTATTCGCAGCCAACCGGCGCGGCCCGACCGCGCTTCTTCGAGGCAGGGGTGGCGTGATCCGCAAACCGACGATCCTGAAACTGCACCGCTGGCTCGGCCTGGCGGTCGGGTTGCTGTTCCTGGTCCAGGGCCTGACCGGTGCAACCCTCGTGTTCCGCGATGAGCTGGAGGCGGCGGTGCAGCCGTCATTGGTGGTTGCCGAACGGCCGGCGCGATTGCCGGTTCAGGCGCTGCTCGACTCGTTCCGAGCCGCGCATCCCGATGCCGATCTGTCGCGCGCCGAATTCCCCAATGCCGCCAACCAGGCAGTGATCTTCAAATGGGCGCAGAAGAAGGAGCGGGGGCTGACCGCGATCGACCCGTTCAACGGGCGCGTGGTACGCGACGGACCAGCCTCGGCCTGGCCGCTCGAATGGGTCTTCAACCTGCACGAGCAACTGCTCGCCGGACCGGTGGGTGAGACGCTGATCGGTATCGAAGGGTTGGTGCTGCTGTTCATGGCAGTGACCGGGCTGATCTATTGGTGGCCCGGCGCCCGGCGGTTGAAGCAGGGATTCCGCGTCAAGCTCGACGGCAGCGCGGATCTGCGCTGGCGGACCCTGCATCGCGCGGTCGGTGCGGGCGTCGCGCTGATCCTGATCATGTCGGCGACGACTGGCGTGCTGATGGTGTGGAAGGACAATGTGCGCGACGTGCTCGGCGCCGTCGCCACGGTCGACCGCAAGCCGGCGCCCAAGGTCGCGAAGCTTCCTGGCGCGGCGATGCTCCCGATCGATGCGCTGATCGCCAAGGCCGGCGTGGCCTCGGGCGGCACCACGTTCCGGCAATTGCGTTTTTCGAGCGGTGGGCGCGTCGTCGCGATCTATCTCGACAGCAACCGCACCATCCGCGCCGACGGCACCACCCAGATCTATTTCAACCGCTACACCGGTGCGGAGGTCGGCCGCTACGTAGCGGGCACGACGTCGGCACCGAGCGAGGCAATCGACTGGCTGTTCACTTTCCATACCGGCCTGTGGGGCGGGGTGATCACCCGCGCGCTCATGGTGCTGGTCGGGCTGACGCTCGCGGGCATGGCGGCGAGCGGCCTGTGGCTCTGGTATTCACGGACGCGGCGCAAGAAGCGCGCGCCGGCCACGCAAAGGAAGGCAGCATGACGCAGTTACTCGTACTTCCCGGCGACGGTATCGGGCCGGAGATTACCGAAGCGACGATCGCGGTCGTCCGCGCGGCCGGTGGTGAGGACATCACTTTCGACGAAATGGCGATCGGCGAAGCGAGCCTCGCGGCGTCGGGATCGACGTTGCCCGAGGCAGTGCTGGCGGCGGTGCCGCAGGCCGATGGGGTCATTCTCGGGCCGGTATCGCACTACACTTATCCGGCGGGGCAGCCCAATCCGTCGGCGGCCTTGCGCACCGGCTTCCAGCTCTACGCCAATGTTCGCCCGTGCCGCTCGCGCAAGGGGATCGGCGCCTCGGTCAAGCCGATGGACCTGGTGATCGTGCGCGAGAATACCGAGGGTTTCTACGCCGATCGCTCGATGCATGCCGGCCCGGGTGAGTTCATGCCCGACCCCGACAGCGCCTTCTCGATCCGCAAGATCACGGCCGCGGCGTCGCGTCGCGTTGCGCGCGCGGCATGCGAGATTGCAGCGGCGCGGTCGGGCAAGCTGACCGCCGTGCACAAGGCCAACGTCCTCAAGCTGACCGATGGGCTGTTCCTGCGCGAGGTGCGGGCGGTCGCGGCGGAATTCCCCACCGTCACGCTCGATGAAGTGATCGTCGATGCCGCGGCGGCGTTGCTGGTGCGCGACCCGGCGCGGTTCGACGTGATCGTCACCACCAACATGTTCGGCGACATCCTCTCGGACGAGGCGTCCGAACTTTCGGGCAGTCTCGGCCTCGGCGGATCGATCAATGCCGGTGACGATATCTGCGTCGCGCAGGCACAGCACGGTTCGGCGCCTGACATTGCAGGCAGGGATATCGCAAACCCGACCTCGCTGATCCTGTCGGCGGCGATGCTGCTCGACTGGATCGGGCGGCGTCGCCCGGAAAGCGGCCTGGCCGTGGTCGGGCGGCGGATCGAGGTCGCGGTCGACCGCGTGCTCGACGATCCCGCAGCGCGGACGCGCGATATCGGCGGTACACTCGGGACCGCGGCGTTCGCCGCCGCGGTGGTGGCAGCGCTATGAACGTCTCGATCAATCCCGCTACGGGCAAGACCCTGGCGTCGTTCGACCTGCACGCCGATGCGGCGATCGACGCGACGCTCGACCGCGCGGTACAGGCGCAACGCGACTGGCACTGGACTTCTGCCGAAACCCGAAGCGCCTTGCTCAGGCGCATCGCCGAGGCGTTCCGCCGCAACCGCGACGCGCTCGCCGAGATCGTCACCGCCGAGATGGGCAAGCCGATTGCCGAGGCGCGCGGCGAGGTCGAGAAATGCGCACTCAATTGCGATTTCTACGCCGATGCCGCCGCCGGGATGCTGGCCGATGCGCCCGTCGCGGGGGCACCAGGCGCGTTCGTCGCTTATGAGCCGCTCGGAGTCGTGCTGGCGATCATGCCTTGGAATTATCCGATCTGGCAGGTGGTGCGCTTCCTCGCCCCCGCTTTTGCTGCGGGGAATGGCGCGATCCTGAAGCATGCCGCCAACGTCCCGCAATGTGCGCTGGCGATCGAGCGGCTGGTCGTCGAGGCGGGTGCACCACCGGGCCTTTTCTCGAGTCTGCGCGTCGACCCCGGCGAGGTGGCCAAGTTGATCGCCGATCCGCGCGTCGCGGCGGTGACGCTGACCGGATCGACCCAGGTCGGGATGATCGTCGCCAGTCAGGCGGGGGCGGCGCTCAAGAAGCAGGTGCTCGAGCTGGGCGGCTCGGACCCGTTCGTGGTCCTCGCCGATGCCGATGTCGAGCGGACCGCGCGCATGGCAGTGGCCGCGCGCTTCACCAATGCCGGGCAGAGCTGCGTCAACGCCAAGCGCTTCATCGTCGACGAAAGCATCGCCGACCGTTTTGTCGAGGCTTTCGCGGCGCAGGCGAGGGAACTCGCGATGGGCGACCCGACCGACCCGGCGACCATGCTGGGCCCGCTCGCGCGCGCCAATCTGCGCGCCGCTATCGCCGATCAGGTCGATCGCAGTGTTGCCGCCGGTGCACGCCTGGTGATGGGCGGGCGAGCAGGGGAGGGCGACGGCTTCTTCTACCGGCCGACCCTGCTCGACCATGTCATTCCCGGCATGGCGGCGTTCGACGAGGAAACCTTCGGCCCGGCCGCCGCGATCATCCGCGCGCGCGGCGAGGAACAGGCGATCGAGCTCGCCAACCGCACCGCCTTCGGACTTGGCGCATCGATCTGGACTGGCGATATCGCGCACGGGCTGGCGCTCGCCCGGCGGATCGATGCCGGCGCGGTATTCGTCAATGCGATTGTGGCGTCGGACCCGCGTGTGCCCTTCGGCGGGATCAAGATGTCGGGCTATGGCCGCGAGCTCGGCGACCTCGGCCTGCGCGAATTCACCAACGCCAAGACCATCCGGAGCGCGGCATGACCCCGATCGTCCTTTCTCCCGCCGGCCTGTCGGTCAAGGATCGCGGCGGCGGCATCGTGACCACGCCGCTCGTCACCGCGGGGCGTGGCTCACGGGCGATGCTGACCGGCATCACCCGGATCGCGCCTGGCTGTGCGGTCCCGCTCCACACGCATAATTGCGAGGAATGCGTGATCGTGCTGTCGGGCAATGGCGTCGCGCATATCGACGGCGCCGATCATCCGGTCCGACCGAGCGACACCAGCTGGATTCCGGCGGACATACCGCACTGCTTCCGCAACACGTCCGATAGCGAGGAGATGGCGATCTTCTGGACCTATGCCTCGATCGACGCGACGCGGACCATCGTCGCCACCGGCGTGACGACGCGGATCGACGAAGAGCGTTAGGTCCTAGATCGAGCTCAGCAGCAGGTTGGTCTCGCTGTTGAGTACACCGTCGATCAGCCGCACCTCGCGCAGCACGCGGTCGAAATCGGCCAGCGAGTCGGCGCGCAACTCAGCGATCAGGTCCCACCCGCCATTGGTCGTATGGAGCGCGTGAAGCTCGGGGATTTCCTTGAGGTTGCGAATCACCGCGCTGGTCGTGCGTCCCGCCACCTCGATCATCATTACCGCGCGGACCGACGAGCTTTCCTCGCGCGCGCGGACGGTGAAACCCAGGATCGTGCCGTCGTCGATCATCCGTGCGACGCGCTTTTCCACGGTCGCTCGCGAAATGCCCACGCGGCTTGCCAGCTGCGCCATCGGCACGCGCCCGTCCTGCCGTAATTCGGCAATCAGCCTCCGGTCGGTCGAGTCGAGCGCCTGCATCGCGAAATGCTCCTTCGTCCCACGCACATTGCATAGTGATTGTACTATAATTACTAGAAAATGCAATTATGCTCGGCAAAGCGCGCAACTAGCATCCGCGTCAGAAGAGGAGTTGCCGGATGCGTCTGATCGAGGTTGAGCACGTCGTCGAACTGGTCGCGCGCAAGGGCATCGACACCATCCTGCGCGAATTGTCGGGCTATATCGCCGACGATTATCGGCGCTGGGCGGAGTTCGACAAGTCGCCGCGTTATGCCAGCCACTCGCCCGGCGGTGTGATCGAGTTGATGCCGATCGCCGACCGCACCGACTTTGCGTTCAAATATGTCAACGGCCACCCGGCCAACCAGGCGGCCGGGCTGCAGACGGTGACCGGGTTCGGTGTACTTGCCGATGTCGCCACCGGCTATCCGCGCCTGATCGCCGAAATGACGATCATGACCGCGCTCCGCACCGCCGCGATGTCGGCGCTCGCGGCCAAGCATCTCGCGCGTCCCGACGCGCGGACGATGGCGATCATCGGGCTCGGTGCGCAGGCGGAATTCCAGGCCGAGGCGTTCCGGGCGCTGCTCGGGATCGAGCGGTTGCGGGTGTTCGACATCGATCCGGAAGCGACCGCGAAATTCAGCGCCAATCTGCGCGATCGTGACTTCGCGCTGACCGTCGCGCGGACCGCGCCCGAAGCGGTCGAGGGTGCCGACATCATCACCACCGTTACTGCCGACAAGAAGAAGGCGACGATCCTCTCCGACAACATGATCGGGTCGGGCGTGCACATCAATGCGGTGGGCGGCGACTGCCCCGGCAAGACCGAGCTGCAGCCGGCGATCCTCGATCGCGCCAGCGTGTTCGTCGAATATCTTCCCCAGACCCGGATCGAGGGCGAGATCCAGCAGATGCCGGCCGATTTCGCAGTCACCGAATTGTGGCGCGTGATCGCCGGCGAGACGCCGGGCCGACGCACGCGCGACGAGATCACGATCTTCGATTCGGTCGGCTTCGCGATCGAGGATTTTTCGGCATTGCGCTATCTCGACCACCTGGCCGACGAGATCGGGCTGTACGGCAAGGCCGACCTGCTCGCGCGGCCCGAGGATCCACGCAACCTGTTCGGCGTGCTGGCGGCCGCGCCGCAGGTGCGCGACGAGGCCGCCTGATCGGCCTCAAACCGCCGCAATCACCCCGATCTCGACCTTGAAAGCAGGATCGGTCAGCCTGGCCTCGATCGTTGTGCGCACGGGCTTGCCGTCGGGCGCCACCCAGGCGTCCCACACCGAGTTCATCCCGGCGAAATCGGCGATGTCCGCGAGGTAGACATAAGCGGTCAGGATGCGGTTCTTCGCGCTTCCGGCCTCCGCCAGCAATGCATCGATCCGCTCGAGAATCTCGCGGGTCTGCGCCTCGATGCTGTCACCCGCATTGGCCTCGGCGACTTGGCCTGCGGTGTAGATCGTGCCGTTGTGGATGACGACCTGATGCATGCGAACGGTCGGGTGCAGGCGCGTGATTTCGGGCATATTGTACTCCTGAGTAGTTGGATACAATGTTCCGATCGGCCAGTTTGCCGCGATGTTCAAGCGATTTGTCGGTGCCGCGGACCGGTACAAGTGTGTCCTGTCATGTCGCCATGTCGCTATTTCTAGCGATATGGCCGTCCGTTTCGACGACTTAGAAGAGGTCGGCATTCTTTGCCGAAGCAGGCGAACCGAATGGAATCGCGTGGATTGTGGTTGATCCACGATAACCATAAGGTCCGTTTCGATTGCGATTCGAACTCGGCGGGGGGAGTTTCGTCAATGTGTCGGGCTACGCCGCGTGTGGGCGAAGCCGTGCAGGAACTCGATGGAACAGGCGGATGGTGACGGGCGATGTCCATGCCCGCATGTCTGCAAGGTCATTTCCCTCCGCCAGGAAACCGACTGGCCGTGCGCTTCGGCGAACCACGGTCGGGCGATGTGCAGGCGGGGGAAAATATGGACTCGACGTCACGTTTCGAGCTGGCATCCGACGACAGCGCTGCCGATGCGGGGTTTGCGGCGAACGGCTTTGCCCGCCTCGCCCGAATTGGCCCGCATAGCCAGGATGCCGCGAACCAGGCGCCGGTGATCGACCATCTCGACGGCGACAGCGTCGTCCAGGTCGAGATGGATTTCAACTCGACCCCCTATATCGATCTCGGCCTCGACGCCGTAGTCAGCGACCCCGACGGCACCGATTTCTCGGGCGCGCGACTCACCGTTGCGGTGACCGCGGGCATGCAGCCGACCGACGAATTGTCGATCACCTTCTTCGCGCCGCTCAGCTTCAGTCCGGCCGACCATCTGATCTTCTACAACAATGTCGAGATCGCGCATTATTCGGGCGGATCGCAGGGTGACGCGACCCTGACGATCGATTTCGAGGCAGGTACGACCGCCGAGATGGTGCAGACCGTCCTGCGCAACATTTACCTGCGTGATGACGCGACCACGCTGACCAACCGGACACGGACGGTCGAGGTGACGCTGAACGACGGCCATGGCACCGGCAATGGCGGCTCGGACACGTCGAGCTACACGACGACCGTCAGTACGCTCACGATCAACCACGCACCCCAGGGCAGCGATGCGACGCTGACCGCGATCGAGGACCAGGTCTACACCTTCACCCGGGGCGATTTCCCCCTCACCGACACGGATGGCAACGGCCTGGGCGGGGTGGAGTTCGATACCCTGCCGGGGAACGGAACATTGCTGCTCAACGGTTCGCCGGTCGGGCAGTTTCAGCTCGTCGCGGCGTCGCTGATCGATGCCGGCGCTCTGACCTTCGTTCCCGCACCCAATGCGCATGGCGCGAATTATGCCAGCTTCTCCGTCCGCGTTCAGGACGATGGCGGCACCGCCAATAACGGGCGCAACATGGATCCATTTGCGCACACGATCACCATCGACGTCGCCTCGGTCAACGACGCCCCCCATGGAGCCAACGCCACCTACTCGGTCGACGAAGACGACGTGATGTTCTTCGGGCTGAGCTATTTCGGCTTTGGCGATCCCGATGGAAACCAGCTGGCGAACGTGATCATCGATACGTTGCCGGGGCTGGGTACGCTGACCTTGAACGGCGTTCCGGTCACTGCCGGGCAGGCGATCGCGGCGAGCGATATCGTTGCGGCAAAGCTGGTCTATGTGCCGGAGCCGAACGGCAATGGCGCCAATTACGCCAGCTTCACGTTCCACGTGCAGGACGATGGCGGCACCAGCGATGGCGGGGTGGATACCAGCGTTACTGCCAACACCTTCACGATCGACGTCAATCCGGTCAACGACGCGCCGTCGGGTGCCGATGCCGGCGTGCCGCTTGCACTGGGCGCAACCTATGTCCTGGCGGCAGCCGATTTCGGTTTCGCCGACGGTGACGGCGATCACTTGCTGGCGGTCACGCTGACGACCCTGCCGACCGGCGGCACGTTGTTGCTCGACGGCGCGGCGGTCACTGCCGGCCAGTCGGTGAGCGCTGCCGATATCGATGCGGGCAAGCTGACATACGTCGCCGACAACATTGTCGGCACGCCGGGCTTTACCTTCCAGGTTCAGGACGATGGCGGCACGAACGGGACGGGCGTCGATCTCGACCAGAGCCCGAACGACTTCGTCTTCCATGTCGGTGCCCCGCCCAACCAGGCACCTACATTCGGCGCCGACGATTTCGCGATCGATCGCGTCTCGGTCGACGTAAACGGGGTGGAGGGCAATGGCGGGTCTAGCGAGGCGGTCTTCTCGCCCGACGGCACAAAATTGCTGTTCTCGAGCTTCGCCGACAATCTGGCGGCCGGCGACACGACGGCGACCGCGGACCTGTACATCAAGGACCTCGCGACCGGCGCGGTGACCCTCATCTCGACCAACTCGGCCGGGGTCCAGGCCAATGGCGACAGCTACAATGCGGTCTTTTCGCCCGATGGCACCAAGGTGCTGTTTGCCAGCGTCGCCGACAACCTCGTCGCCGGCGACACGAACGGCCATTTCGACATCTTCGTCAAGGACCTGGCCACGGGCGAGGTCACGCGCCTGTCGACCGACGCTGGCGGCGGCGAGGCGGATGACGACAGCGTCGTGCCGGTCTTCTCGCCCGACGGCAGCAAGGTCGCATTCGTCAGCTATGCCGACAATCTGGTGGCCGGCGACACCAACAACATGCCCGACATTTTCGTCAAGGATCTCGCGACCGGCGCGATCACTCGCGTCTCGACCGATTCAAGCGGAGCGGAGGCGAACGGCGCCGGCCTGGTGCCGGTCTTCTCGCCCGACGGGACCAAGATCCTGTTCGTCAGCGACGCCGACAACCTGGTGGCAGGCGACACCAACGGCGTGCCCGACATCTTCGTCAAGGATCTGGTGACCGGCGCGGTCACGCGCGTTTCGACCGATTCGAGCGGGGCGGAAGCCGATGACCTCAATATCAGCGCGGTCTTCTCGCCCGACGGCACCAAGGTCCTGTTCGTCAGCAATGCCGACAATCTCGTCGCCGACGACACCAACGGTACGCTCGACGTCTTCCTCAAGGATCTGGTGACCGGCGAGGTTACCCGCGTCTCGACCGCCCCTGGCGGCTGGGAAGCCGATGGCCCCAGCCTGGGCGCGGTGTTCTCGCCCGACGGGACCAAGATCGCGTTCTTCAGTTATGCCAGCAACCTGGTCGCCGATGACGAGAATTTCGACATCGACGTCTTCGTCAAGGACTTGCTGACCGGCGACGTCACCCGCGTCTCGACCGATATCGGCGGTTTCGAAACGCATGGCGGCAGCGCCTATCCGGTCTTCTCGCCCGACGGCTTGAAGCTGGCGTTCGAAAGCGGCGCGGACGACATCGTCCCCGGCGACACCGCGGGCCAGAACGACATCTTCGTCGCCAATCTCGGCGCGGTCACCCCGACCTATGTCGATGGCGTGTCGCCGGTGCAGATCGCCAGCGTCGTCCATGTCGGCGATGCCGACAGCGACAATTATGGCGGCGGATCGCTGACCATCGCCATCACCGGCGGCGCGGTCGATGGTGATGTGCTGCTGTTTGGTCCAGGCGTGGATGTCGATGGCAATGGCGATGTGCTGTTCAACGGCGTGGTGGTCGGCACGCTGACGCCCGACAGCCTCACCGACCTGACCAAACTGACGATCGAGTTCAATGCGTCGGCCGACGACGTCGCGGTCCGTGCGATCGCCGAGGCGGCCTATTTCGCCTCGCTCAACCCCGATCCGACCGATGCCGATCGCACCATTACCTTCACCCTGGTCGATGGCGGCGGCTCGTCGAACGGCGGCAGTGACACGGCGAGCTTCACCCGCACCGTTCATGTCCAGCCCGTCGACGACTTGCCCTACGGAACGGACGACACGGCCTCCGTTGCTGAAAATGCGACCACGACGATCGACGTCCTGACCAACGACACCGACCCGGACGGCGGCCCCAAGGACATCGTCCTGATCGACGGCCAGGCGGCAACCGTTGGTACGCCGATCACGCTTTCATCCGGTGCGATCGTGACGCTCAACGCTGACGGGACGATCACGTACGATCCCAACCACGCCTTCGACTATCTGATTGCGAGCGCGACATCGCTCGCGACCGGCGCGTTGTACGACCAGGCGACCGACAGCTTCTCCTACGCGTTCGACGTGTGCGGGTGCGGCGCCGCCACGGTCACGGTCACCATTAACGGCGTCGACGGCCCGGGCAGTCGCGCGAGCGGCGATTCGGGCGACAATGTCATCACCGGAACGCCGCAGGTCGACATGTTCTTCCTCGAACAGGGCGGGCACGACCACGTTACCGGCGATGCGAGCAATGACGGTTTCTATTTCGGTGCCGCATTCGATCCGCAGGACGTGGTCGATGGCGGCGCCGGGACGATGGACCAGATCGGGCTGCAGGGCGATTATTCGGGCGGCCTGCACCTCGGCGAGACCAGCATGACGAATGTCGAGATGCTCGTCTTGCTGTCGGGCAGTGACACGCGGTTCGGGGATACTGCCGGCAACCAATACAGCTACGACATCACCACCCATGATGCGAACGTGGCCGCCGGCCAGACGCTGACCGTGCAGGGCAATGCGCTTCAGGCGGGCGAGAACCTGACTTTCGACGGCTCGGCGGAAACCGACGGCTCGTTCGCGATGTACGGTGGCCTCGGCATCGATCACCTGACCGGCGGGCAGAAGGACGACAGCTTCTATTTCGGCAAGGGCGGCCGCTTCGGCCCCGACGACACCGTCGACGGCCAAGGCGGCAGCGACCAGCTCCGCCTGCAGGGCGATTATTCAGGGGCCAATGCCGTCGTGCTGGCGCCTGACCAGGTCAAGTCGATCGACCTCATCCTGCTCGCCAGCGCGCAGGATACGCGGTTCGGTGCCGCCGCGGCGTTGAGCTATTCGTACGATCTCAAGACCGATGACACGACCGTCGCGGCGGGCGAGACGATGACGATCCAGGGGAAGCGTCTGCTCGCCGGCGAAAGCCTGCATTTCGACGGCTCTGCCGAAACCGACGGCGCGTTCAAAGTCTATTCGGGTGCAGGCGACGATGTCATTGCCGGGGGAGCCAAGGCGGATACCGTCGTCGCGGGTGCGGGCGATGATCGCATCACCGGCGGCGGCGGCGCCGACAATCTGTTCGGCAACGAAGGTCACGATACATTTGTCTATCTCGACGCCAGCGACTCGACCGTGGCCGCGCGTGACCATATCCTCGACTATGAGGCGGGCGATGCGATCGATGTCTCGGCGCTGGGGCTGAACGACTTCATTGGGTCGGGGGCATTCAGTCACCATGCCGGCGAAGTGCGCGCCGCCTTTGTCGGCAGTTTCTGGCAGATCGAGGGGGACACGGATGGCGACGGCAATGCCGACCTGTCGATCCTCGTCACCATCCCGTCGACCTACAGCTGGAGCGAGAGCGATTTCGTGCTGGCGCCATCCGCGAACCGGGCCGCCGCGCCGATGGCGATGAACCGCATGCTGGCCGACGATCGCGCGACGATGCCGATTGGCGACATTGGCCACGACGCAGGGACCGACGGTGGCGATGTCGGCCATGCGAGCACGCTTCCCGCGCTCGTGCATTTCCTGGATCAGCACACGCCTTGAGGCGCGCAGGGGGGATTCGCTCGGTCCAGCAGGCCGGGCGATCATCATGTTACCGAAAGCGAAGGGATGGTGCCCAAGGGCGGAATCGAACCACCGACACTGCGATTTTCAGTCGCATGCTCTACCAACTGAGCTACTTGGGCGTATCCGGCGAACGCGGAAGATGGGCCCTCTAATCGCTCGAAACCGGCCTGTCCAGTGCTTCCGGATCGACCGGCTCACCGGGCAGGCGATAACCGTCGCCCAGCCATTGCAGCAGATCGCGGTCCCGGCAGCCCTGGCTGCAGAACGGCTTGTGCTTCGCGTCGCTCGGTTTCGCGCAGATCGGGCAGGAATCGATTTTGCTCATGATGCGAGCGATATGGGGGCACCGGTGCGCCGAGACAATTCGGCAACGAGGTCGGGGTGGCGCGCCAGCCACGCCGCGGCGCGCGGCGACGCTTGCTGGTTGGCCGGGACGGGTGGCGGAATGCGCTCGATCGAACGGAGCAGCGCCAATGCCTCGGTCGCGGCAGAATCAGCGCGCAGCATCTCGGGCAGCGAGGCGCGGGGCCGCGGACGCACGATCTGGAGGAAGCCGAAGCCGTTGACCGCGGTGCGCTCGAACGGCGATGGCAGCGCGGCGTCGATCGCCTCGGCGACCGCCTGACGCTCGGCCTTGCTGCCCAGGGTGGGGAAGTCGATCCCGATCGATCCGCCGATATCGAGCCGGACGATCGCCTGCGCGACGGCCGTTGCCGCGGCGATCGCGAGCGGGGCAGGCGCGATCGATCCGTCGACGTCGAACAACGCCATCGCCGGCGTCGGCGACAGCCGCAGCGCGCCGTTCGGAAAGGCGATTTCGCCGGTCAGCGCCTCGTCGAGCACTTCCGACCAGCCTGCGGCTTCGAGCGCGTCGGGTTCGTGCGCGCGCAGTATGCGGACGGTGATACCGGTCGCCTGGCACCGGGCGAGGAGGTCGGGCGCGTCAGCCGCCGCCGCGCCCTCCGTGGCGGGTTGTGCGCGCGCCAGCTTGGCCCGACCGGATTCGGGCAACGCTTCCCGGGTGATTTCGACCAGCAAGGTTTGCCCCAGGGTCGCGCCCGCCGGCATGCGTCCCAGCATCACCTCGCCTTGCGCGGTCTCGGCGCGCGTGAAATTCGCCAGTCGCTCGATCAGTTTCGCGGACACCACCGCACCGACCCGCAAGCCACCTGCCCGTTCGATCCGCGCCTCGACGATCCGACCGTCCTCGACCAGGGCGGCGCGCGCCTCGCCGATCCCGGCCTCGTAGAGCCACTCAGCCAAGCGGCAGGCCCGCGGCGGTCAACAATCCGCGCGTCTCGAACACCGGCAGCCCGACCACGTTCGAATGGCTTCCCGCGAGATAGCGCACGAACGCCTCGGCCTTGCCCTGGATGGCGTAGCCGCCCGCCTTGCCCATGCCTTCGCCACTGGCAACGTACCAGTCGATCTCGGCCGGGGAGAGCGCCTTGAACGCGACGATCGTGTCGGCGATGCGGACGCGCGGGCGTGCATCCGGCCCGATCACGCAGATGCCCGAATAGACATGGTGCCGCCGTCCCGACAGCAACCCGAGCATGCGGCGCAGATCGGCTTCGTCGACGGGCTTTTCGAGGATACGGCGCCCGACCGCGACAGTGGTGTCGCCGGCAAGCACGATCTCGTCATCGGCGCGCGGCACCGCGAGTGCCTTCGCCTCCGCGAGCCGCGCGACATAGGCACGCGGTACCTCGTTCCTGAGCGGCGTCTCGTCGATATCGGGCGCAGCGAGGCGGTCGGGGATGATCCCGATCCGCTGCAGCAGTTCGCGGCGGCGCGGCGATGTGGAAGCAAGGACGAGCTTCATGTCAGGTCGTCCGGCAGGCGACCCCGGCTTGTGCCGGGGCACTGCATTATTGCGGCCCCGGTCCGCCGCGGCCCGGCATGAAGCGATAGGTGATGCGACCCTTGGTCAGGTCGTAAGGCGTGAGTTCGACGAGCACTTCGTCGCCGACCAATACGCGGATGCGGTTCTTGCGCATCTTGCCGGCGGTATGACCGAGGATCTCATGGTCGTTTTCCAACCGGACGCGGAACATGGCGTTGGGCAGAAGCTCGACTACCTGGCCGCGCATTTCGAGAAGTTCTTCTTTTGCCAAACAATGCCTCGTGAGATTGGCGGAATGAAATCGGCGGGAGGCCGCGTGACGCGCGCCCTTAGCTGATGGGGAACGAAAAGGGAAGGCTCGCTGCCATGTGGCGGCGAGTCCTCCCTATATCGGCGTGCGGACTTGGAGGCGCAAGTCCGCACGGCCGTTTCTCTCTACTTCAATTGCGGAACATAGGCCGCAAGCTGGTCGAGCACGGCGCCCCAGCCTTCCTGGAAGCCCAGTTCCTCGTGCTTGTGCGCGTCGCCCGGATTGCGATGCAGCACGCGGGCAGCATAACGCGTACCGGCGCCCTCGGCGTCGAACGCGATGACCGCAGTCATCGCCAGCCATGGTTCGACGGGCTGCCAGCCCTGGGTCATCGTCGTGGTGAAGACCAGCCGTTCGCCGGGTACGATGTCGAGGAAACAGGCGTCGAGATGCGACTGGAATTCGCCGCCGGGCTCGCGCATCCGCGTCACGAACCCGCCGCCGGGGCGCAAGTCGAGCGTGACCACCTGGCATTCGGTCGGCGACGGAATCCACCATTTCGCGAGGTGCTCGGGATTGCTCCATGCCTGCCAGACAACGCTGGGCGGCGCGTTGATGAAACGGTCGATCGTCAGGGTAGTATCGTCATTCGGCATCATTGTTGCTCCTGGTCATTTGGTGGTCATCTGGGTTTCGACATAATCGGCGAGGCGGTCGGCCTGGGCCTGCCATTGCGCGCGCTGCTGCGAGAGCCAGGTCTCGGCGACCGCCAGGCGTTCGGTGTTGACTCGGCACGTGCGGACGCGGCCGACCTTCTCCGACCGGATCAGCCCGTCCTGCTCGAGGATCCGGAGGTGCTTCATGAACGCGGGCAGCCCCATCGCGAATGGTTCGGCCAGTTCCTTGACCGGGGCAGGACCGGTGGTGAGGCGGTTGATCACCGCGCGACGCGTGGGGTCGGCGAGCGCGTGGAATGCGGCATCGAGCGGGGATTGATAGTTTTCCATTTGGAGAACTGTAAGGAATAGTTTTCCGAAAGGCAAACTAAATCTTACGGCCATGTCGTTAATCGCCTAGGCAAGCCGCGCGCTGCGTGACACGCTGCGATTCACAACCCCCGACCGGAGCTGTTTTTCGTGATGCGCCGCCTGCTCTTGCCGCTTTCCGCTCTCGCCGCAGCAGTGGCGATTCCGCTCCCCGCCACCGCCAGCGGCGATTTCGGCTGTTCGCCCTCGTGGCGGCTGCGCCATGCCAATCTGAGCGGGTGCGACGACATGGCGATGCTCGGGCCGGGCAACGATACGCGGACCAATCTCGCTTTCCTGCTGCTCGACCGCCGCGGACAGGTGCCCCAGCCGGGCAAGAGTCCCAATCCGGTCGAGCCGCTGCCCGCTTTGTTCGATTGGCGGACGCTGGCCGGCTGGCTGGCCCCGCGCGCCGACGATTCGGACAGTGCCTGGGGTTCGGGCGAGGGCTCGCGCTGCCGGACGAACGACAGCGGGGCGCAGGCCTTTGCGGCAGCGGTCAATGCGGCGAAACTACCCGGCGGCGAGGGCGCGGCGCTGATCGCGGCACGCAACGGACTCAAGCCCGATTGCCAGAAGCTCAGCGACGGCGCGGCGGCGGTGGCCGATCTCGCCGGGCAGGTGAAGTCGCCCGCGGGACGCGACTTCGCGGCGTACGTGGCTGGGGCGGAGACCTTCTACGATGGCGACTTTGCAGCCGCGGCCAACCGGTTTGCGAGCCTGAAAGGCACCTCCAATGCCTGGCTGCGCGAGACGGCGCGCTACATGGCCGCGCGGGTCGAGGTGAACCGTATCCAGGTCGGCCTGTTCGACGAATACGGCAACATGAAAGGGAAGGACGCGGTCGACCGCCAGGCCGTGACCGCGGCGGATGCCGGGCTGCGCAGCTACATCAAGGACTATCCGCAGGGCCTTTATACAGCTTCGGCACGCGGGCTGCTGCGGCGCGTCTATTGGTTCGGCGGAATGCGCGACCAGCTCGCGGCGCAATATGTCTCACTGTTCGGGCTGGCGCCTGCCGCACGCGGGTTCGACGATATCGATCTCGCCGAGGAGATGGACACCAAGCTGCTGCCCGACCTGACCACCGGCGACACCACCGATCCGACCTTGCTCGCGGTGGTCGACCTCAAAAGGATGCGCGTTGCCGAGAATGAGGTAGATGCGGGCTGCTGCGGCAGCCCGCTGTCGCTGGCCGATCTCGAGAGCCAGCGCGGGTCCTTCGCGAAGGATTCGGCGCTATACGATTACCTGCTCGCGGCGCATGCTTTCTACCTGCAGAAGAAACCCGCGGATGTGCTGCGGATCATCCCCGATGCGGCGAAGCAGCCCAGGTTCACCGCGGTCCAGTTCAGCCGCCAGATGCTGCGCGGCATGGCGCTCGAAGCGGTCAAGGATCGCAACACACGCGGTTTCTGGCTCGAGATGTTTCCCGGCGCGACCTTGCCGACCCAGCATTCGGCACTCGAGCTGGCGCTGGCCTGGCATGACGAGCGTACCGGCGCGGTCGGCAAAGTGTTCGCGGCGGACTCGCCGGTGGACGATGCCGCGATCCGCGAAATCCTGCTGATCAATGTCGCCGACGCCGCCTTGCTGCGCCAGCAGGCGAAAGGCGCGAAGGTGCCGCATGAGCGCGAGGTCGCGCTGTTCACCTTGCTCTACAAGGAATTGAGTCGCGGCGCGTATCGCGACTTCATCGCCGATCTGGCGCTGGTGCCGGCCGATGCCGCGACCGACACCAATTTCTACGATCTCGTGGGGGTGGACCACGCGCCGACCGGGCTGTTCAAGAAAGCCGCCGAGCAAGACGACGACGATTGCCCCGGGCTGCGCAAGCTCGCCACGAGGTTGGCGGCGGCGCCCGCCGACTGGCACGCGCAGATCTGCCTTGCCGACTTCTTCCGCGATCATGGTTTCGACCAGATTTCGATCGATACCCAGCCGGCAAAGGAGGATCTCGGCGGCACGCCGACCTTGTTCGCCGGGCCGGTCTATTCACGGCTGGAAGTCTATCGGAAAGTCATCGCCGCGCCCGGAGCGAGCGCCGACGACAAGGCATACGCCTTGTTCCGTGCGATCAATTGCTACGCACCGTCGGGCAACAATTCGTGCGGCGGCATCGACGCGCCGAAGACCGAGCGCAAATCATGGTTCACCAGGCTCAAGACGGCCTATCCGAAGTCGCGCTGGGCAACCGAGCTGCGTTACTATTGGTAGGCCGCGCGCTCGCCGGACTGGCTGCTGCGACGCTGGCTCTGCTGCCCACGCCGATCATGCGCGAGCGGCATGCCGCGCCGGCCTATGATGCGGTGTGGCTATGGGCGGGCGTGGAGTCGCAGCCTGCGCTGGCAAGCGCGCGACGGCTCTATCTGTTGCAGGGGCAAGTCGGCCATGACGCCCCGATCCGGTTGACCGCGCAGCGCGCGGCGGTGCCGCGGCTTGGCAATCGCGAAGTCTGGATGGTAGTCCGGGTCGAGACGCTCGACTGGCCGCCTGTCGTCTATGACCAGTTTCTCGCAGCGCTCAGGCGGTGGCGCGCGGCGGGCAATCATGTGGTCGGCGTGCAGATCGATTTCGACGCGGGCACCAAGCATCTCGGCAATTATGCTGCATTCCTGCGCAGCCTTCGCGCGCGGCTGCCTGCGGACTGCAAGCTCGGCATTACCGGTCTGCTCGACTGGAGCGCGAATGGCGATCCCGCCGGGCTCGATGCGCTTGCCGGGGTGGTCGACGAGGCAGTGCTGCAAATCTACCAGGGCAAGCGCGTCATCCCCGGCTACCAGGCCTATGTCGCGAAGCTCGATCGCCTCAACCTGCCGTTCCGGATCGGCCTGCTGCAGGGAGGCGAATGGAGCCCGCCGCCGGGGCTCAACGCGAATCCCAATTTCCGTGGCTATGTGACTTTCCTCGTCAATCAGCCCTGAGCGCGGCAGGCCCGCAGGGCCGCGCTCTTCTTCAGCAGGTCGGCACGATTGGCGCGCAGGTCCGCACCGCTGCGCGCCTGCGGTTCGGGTCCGTCGGCCAGCCCGCGCCACAAGGCCGAATTGAATCGCGGCGTGTCGAGCTTGTCCTCGCTGCGGAAATCCTGGCCCTTCATCGCCTCTGCCCACCAGCCGGCGTCGCGTGGCGGGCAGGTATTGGCGACCGTCTTCGCAACGAAGCGGTCGGCCGGAATCGGCAGTTTGGTGCTCTTCAACACCTCGGCCGCCCTGGCGTGGAAGCTCCATTCCTTCTGGTTGAGGTCGAATATGTCGGCCATCGGCGTTGCCAGCGCGTCGTTGAGCCCGAGCGGCGGCAGTCCCAGCACGGCCTCGATCGTCCGCAACATGCTGACCGTGGTATAGCGCGTCGAGACCAGGGCATGCTGCCTGACATAGGGTCCGACGACGAAGGCGATGCTGCGCCGGGCATCGACATGGTCGCCGCCATTCTGTGCATCGTCCTCGATCACGAAAACCAGGGTCGAATCCCGGAACCGGCTGTTGGCGATCCGTTCGAGCACCAGCCCGACGGAATAGTCGTTGTCGGCCATCTGTGCCTCGACATTGTTCACGCCGTCGGTCGCATCCTTGAAGTCGCCGAAATGGTCATGGCTGAGCCGCAGCAGGGTGAGCGCGGGCATGGTCCCGGCCTTGTCCTGCCCATCGAACTCGCGCTGCCATTCGAGCACGCGCCAGTAATCGGCGAGCTTCTGGTCGAACCCGCGGAAATAGGGATCGCTGCGGCTGGCAAGGTCGCGATCGGCCGGCGTCCAGATCGTCCGGCCTTCCTTGAATGGCTCGCGCAGCAACGGCACGAAGCCCGGCGAGCCCTCGTCATAGACCGATGCGTCGGCGAACCCGTAATTGCGCACGGTCAGCCCTGCGCGGATCGCGGCATTCCACAGGAAGCCCTGGCCGGGCAAATCGTCCTCATCGGCGTCGGGCGCGGTGAGCAGGCCGGGGCCGGGCATCAGGTCGGGATCATCGGGCAGCCGCGGGTCGGTCTTCTTGCGATCGGCTGGGCTCAGGCTGGTGGCGACGTTGCGGTCCGATTCCTCGGCTTCATAGGCCAGGCCACGCGAGGAGTAGTTCACCGGCGCAGTCTTTTCGAGCAGATCGGGCACACGCGCAGCAGTGGTCCAGGTCCAGCCGGTCGAGGATTGTTCGCCCGAATCGTAGAAATTATCGAGCGTGACGAAATTGCGCGCCATGGCGTGATGATTGGGGCTGAGCGGCTCGCCGAGGATCGCCAGCGCCGGATCGCCATTGCCGATCTCGAGGTCGCCGAGCACCTGGTCGTAGGTGCGGTTCTCCTTCACGATGAAGACGACGTGCTTGATGCGCTTGGCGACCTCGGCCATCCGCGCTTCCGCGACGCGGCGCCTGGCCGCGTTCGACAGGCCGATATTGTCGGCCGCCTGCAATGTCGTCTTCGCCAGTGCACGGCCGCCCGGCATCGGGAATTGCAGCATGCCAGCCTTTTCGAGCTGGAAGATATATTGGTTGGCCGCGCCGCACGCCGTCGGCTGCGCCTTCACCACCGCCACCTTGGGCGCGCAGCCCTGCGGATTGGCGCCCGGCGGGCTCTTGCGGTTGACGACGAAGACGCGCCCGCCATCGGCGCTGGTCGCAACCGCGCTGGGATACCAGCCGGTCGGCACCAGCCCCACCACTTCGGCGTCCCTTGCGCGCGGCGCGACCATCGCCAGCGCGTTGATCCCGCCATAGGTGACCAGCAATCTGCCCCCCGGGGTCAGCGCCAGGCCGTTGGGATTGAGGCCCTTGCCGAGCGGCGCGGCCGACAGGCTGTCGGGCAGGCCGAGCCGCGGCTCGCCGGCGAGGCGGTCGGTGGCGATGTCGAGCATCGCCAGCCGGTCGGCATTGTCCTCGGTCGCGTAGAGCCGCCGGCTGCTCCTATCGAGCAGCATGGCGGTGGGTTCGCCGATCGTGGCAATGCGCCTCGCGACGCGGATCGTGCTGCCGGCGACGTCGAGCGCGACGATCTGGCGATCGCGCGGCGCCGAGACATAGGCGCGGAGATTGTCGCGCCAGACGATCGCGAAGGGAAATTCGCCGCCCGGTTTGCCGGCATCGGCGGGATCGATCTTCCCCGGGCGCAGATCCTGTTCGGCGACGATCGCGCGGGTCGCAAGGTCGATCAGCGTGACCGAGTCGTTGTAATAATTGGCGACGAGCAGCCTCTTTCCGTCCGGACTGACCGCGACGCCCGCCGCTTGCGGCTTGACGTCGACGCCGTTGCCGGTGGCATGGCCGAGCTTGATCGGCTCGCCCGCCGCCGCGAACCCCGCGGTTCCGCGGCGGAACAGGTGGACGACATCATCCACCCCGCCGCCGACCGCAAAGCCCTTGCCGTCGGGCATCCACGCGACGCCCGAATAGGAATTATCGACCGTCAGCGTCTGGACGAGCCGCGCGTCGGTGCGATCGATCCGGTAGACGAAGACATATTGCTTCGATTGATCGGCGACCAGCTTGCCGTCGGCGCCGTTGAACCGGTTGAAACCGCTGGTCAGCACCAGCATTTCGCGCCGATCGGGGCTGACCGCGATCGCGGCGGCGCCGTCGGCGACATAGTCGGGATAGGGGCCGGTCTTCGCCACCAGCGGGCGGAATATCGCGCCGGGTGCGGCGGTCGGGGTGATCGACTGGCCGGTCGGCAATTGCTGGGCAAATGCCGCGGCGCCCAACCCGGCAGCGGCAAGAACGACGATCGTACGAAGCTTCATCCTGTGCTCCCTTTGCCGGGGCGATAGGATGCGCCTGCTACGCTTCGATGACGAGCCTTATTCGGCGCCCGTGTCGGCGTCGGTCTCGGCGGGACTCTCGTCCTCGCCGCCGGTCAGGAAATAGGCCTCGACCGGGCCGGTCAGCTTGATCGTGAGCGGATTACCGTGGCGATCGACCTTCTTGCCGAGCGCGACGCGGACCCAGCCCTCGGAGATCGAATATTCCTCGACATCGTGGCGCTCGCTTCCCTTGAAGCGGATGCCGACGCCGCGCTGCAGCGTCTCCTGGTCGAAGAACGGGCTCTTCGGGTTGGTCGAGAGGTGATCGGGGGGCGTGTCGGTCATGATGGCGCGCCCTTTGCCGCGCGCGCCCGAAAAAAGCAAACGGCGCGGGAAGGTGACAAGCCGTCCCGCGCCGTGCCCATGTCAGCGGCCGCTTAGTAGCAGACGCGGACCTTCACGCGACGCCCATAATAGGGGTCGTAACGCTTCTCGATGCGGCACTCACGGTAGTTGTAATCGTTCTCGTAATAATTGTTGTACCGCGGGTAGTTGTACGAATCGTTATAGGAATAACGGTCGTTGTAATAACGGTTGTCGTAACGATCGCGGTTGCTCGACGAGGCGATCGCCGCGCCAAGCGCAAGGCCGACAATGCCGCCGGCAATCGCGGCGCCCGTCGAATCGCCACGGCCATGATAGCGGCCGCGATAACGCTGCGCGTCTGCCGGCGCAGCGGCGGTGAGCGCGGTGGCGGCAAGGGTGGCGCCGAGCACCGCCTTGGTCAGAAACTTGTTCATGTGAACCTCCGTTTACTCATACCCGGTTCTGCATCGACTCAACGCAGGACTGTCCGAGCCTGTTGCATTCTTTTATGCGAGTCGGGCTGAACGCGTGCTGAGACGGGTGTTCACTTAACGTTTAGGTAAGGAGTGACGGATGGCTTATTGGTTCCTGCGGTCGGAGCCCGAAGTCTATGGCTGGGACCACCTGGTCAGGGACGGCGTCACCGAGTGGGACGGCATCCGCAACTATACCGCACGCAACTTCCTGAAGGACATGGCGGTCGGCGATCAGGCGATCCTCTACCATTCGAATACCGAGAAAGCCTGTGCCGGGATCATGGAGATCACCCGGACCTGGCGGCCCGATGGCGAAAAGGGCGATTGGGCGAGTGTCCAGGTCAAGCCGGTGCGACCGCTCAAACACCATGTCACGCTCGCCGAAATGAAGGCCGAACCGCGCCTCGCCAAGATCGAGGTGCTGCGCCAGTCGCGCCTGTCGGTGACCCCGGTGCGCGACGATGAATGGGCGGTGCTGATGGAAATGGCGGAAGGATAGGTCGATGCGGCGGCTTCTTGCGTTCTTGCTGCTGCCATTCGTCCTGTCGGCGCAGGCCGCGCCGCCGCCGACCGACCTCACCGCGATCTACGTCAACGACCGCGGGCGCGAGACCATGCGCATCGAGGTCGCCGCCGATGGCGATCTCAGGATCAGCGACAGCGTCGATCGCTATTGGCTATGGCATGACGGGCAGGCCTATTTGGTGGTGTCGGGGCCGGGTGGCCCGATCGTCGAGCGCGTCGCCGATATTGCTGCGGCCCGCGCAGAAGCAGGGCAGCCCGGGCCCGCGGCGCGAACGCTGCCCGGGATAGAGATGGTGGAGAGCGGGAGGACGGTCGTGAATGGCCGCACCGGCACCATCTACGCGGCCAGGGGCGTCAAGGTCACCGATCAGGTCACACAGCCGGTGCTCAGCGACGACCCGGCGCTGGCGCCGATCGCGCGCGCGTTCGCCCGTCAGGGTGAGTTGATGCGGATCATGCCGGGCCCGGAAGGCGATTCAGGCATCGATATGTCCGGCTTCTTTGCAAAAGGCGCCCTGTTGCGCCTCGGCGACGCAACGCTGCAATCGGTTGACCCGGCACCTATCCCCGCAGCGCGCTTCGCTGTCCCGGCTGCGCCGAAGCCATCGGCGCTGGTGCGCGACGAGTGGCGGGATCGCTTCCGCTCTGACGACGACGAAGCGGCGTTCGCCGAAGCGAACCGACGGATCGACCAGACCACCTTCAAGCGCGCGGTCTTCGCCTCGGGCAAATTGTGGCTGCTCTCGGATCTCGGTTATCTGGTAACGATCGACCCCGCGCAGAAGACATCGGCGAAGGTCGCCGTGCCAGAGACGCCGATCGAATTGTGTCGTGGTGTCGCCGGGCCGGTCGTAATGACCGGCGTGGACAAGGGGGATTCCTGGACGCTGCGGCGACGTGTCGGCGGCGACTGGCAGGGCATCGGTACGATCGCCAATGGCGGCGAACCGCTGATCGCGATGGATTGTAGCGGCGACCGGGTAAGTGTCCTGACGGCACGCCGCCTGATCCAGGTCGGGCCCGGCGGCCAAAAAGCAATTGCCTTGTCCCAACCGTTCGACCGCGTGGGCGTGATGGCGACGATGCACGACACCGGCGATGCCATGCTGGTTGGGCTCGACGCGGGCGAATGGGGCGGCGGGTTGCGCCGGATCGACCGCGCGACGGGCAGGGTGACGCTGATCGAGAACAAGGCATCCGGCGACAAATGGTGCAAGAAACCGCTCGACGCCGCCTGCGATCCGGTCAACGGCATCGCGGCAATGCCGGGCAAGCCCGATTGCTTCGTGCTGGCGATCGGCCTTGTCCATATGTCGCCGCAGGGACGATTGCTGTCGCTATGTGGCAGCAAGGTCGCGATGATCTACTACAAGCCCTATACGATCGAGCGGTGGGCAGGGTACGATCCCAATGTCCAGCCACCGTTCGAGACGGTGCCTTTTTTCGGCCTGACACGGACCCCGGACGCGCTCTGGGCGGTTGGGACCGACGGACTCTACCGCATGGGAGATGGCGGCATGGTCACGTTCAGCAAGATGCCGGACTTCGAGACGATCGACGGAATCTCCGTCAGCTTCGCGCTGCCGGACCTGATATTGGTGCGCACGACGATCAACCAGCGCGTCTCGTTGAGCGGCGCGGTGCCGATGCTGGTGCCGCGTCAGTGAAACAGGGCAATCTCCACCTCCTCACCGGCAAGATCGGTGCCGGCAAGTCGACGCTCGCGGCGAAGCTGGCGTCGGAGACCGGCGGGCTGGTGCTGGCCGAGGATCATTGGTTGCCGACACTCTACCCGGCGCAGATCACCAGCATCGAGGATTATCGCCGCGAGAGCGCGCGTTTCCGGGTGGCGATCGCGCCGCTGATCGTCGACCTGCTGCAGCGCGGGATCACCATCGTCCTCGATTTCCCCGCCAATACCGTCGCCAGCCGGGCCTGGATGCACGGTCTGGCCGAAGAAGCGGGGATCATCGCCTCGCTCCATTTCCTCGATCTGCCCGATCACGTCTGCCTTGCCCGCCTCCATGCGCGCAACGCGGCGGGCACGCATGCCTATCAGGCGACCGATGCGGAATTCGAGCAATTCACGGCGCATTTCGCCGCGCCGACCGAGGATGAGGGGTTCCGGATCATCCGATACGAAGCGCCCTGACGCCTCGGTGCGTTCAATGGTGGCGGTCTGCCGTCACGGACCGGTCGATCCGCCATCCCGACAGGCTCCAGACCATCGGCTGGCCACAATCGGCGCATTCGCTGACATATCGGCCATTGCTCGGACGCGAGCCGAGCGGATCGCGATGATGGCGCCCGACGATACACCACAGCCGCCCGACCGAGAGCAGGGGGTTCCGGCTCATCTCAGCCGCGGACGCTGGCGAAGACCGTTCGACGGACATTGCCGATGATGATCTTCTTCCCGAAGACGTCGCGCATCTTTTCGGTTCCTTCGATGTTGGTCAGGACGACACGCGTCCCGCCGCATTCCAGGCGCTCGATCGCGCTGATGAGAGCGCCATGCTTCTCGCAGAGCTTAACGACGTCGGCTTCGCTCACGGCGACATTGATGGCACGGGACACGGCAGCTCCTGGTCAAGCGGGAGCACGCAAGGTCTCCCAGCCAGGCCATGCTCGGTAGGGCGGCCAAGTGCATGTTAAATGGGTGCTGTCGCCGCGATCCACAACCCGCCCGCGCCATAAAATGCGTTCGCACGAAGGGATTCCGGCCATTCTGCGTTAAACCCCCGGAGACCAGGCTGGACAAGTGCTGATGCGATTCAGGAGTGCCGCGCGGGAAACCGCGGCGGCCGGCGACGACGATGCGCTGATGACGCGCATCGCGGCGCGCGACGCCGTGGCCTTTTCACGCGTGGTCGAAACGCAGGCGGCGATGCTCCACCGCATCGCCTTCCGCATGATCGGCGACGCGGCCGAGGCGGAGGATGTCGCGCAGGAGGCATTGCTGCGGCTCTGGGCGTCGGCCGAGCGTTGGCGGCCGGGGCAGGCGGGGATCGCGGCCTGGCTGACGCGAGTCGCGGTCAATCTGTGCCTCGATCGATTGAGGCGCCGCCGCTTCGCCAGCGACGAGGAAGTGCCCGAGCGGGCCGACGACGCGCCGGGCGCGGAGGCCGCGATCGAGGACGAACAATGGCGCCGCGCGGCGCTGGCCGCACTTGGCGATCTCAGCGAACGGCACCGCGCCGCGATCGTGCTGACCTATTATGAGGAGCTACCCAATGCGATGGCCGCCGAAACGCTCGAGATGAACCTGAAGGCGTTCGAATCCCTGTTGTTGCGCGCGCGCGGGGCGATGCGGGCGGCGCTGGCGGCGCGTGGCCTCACCTCGCTTCAGGGGGAAGATGCATGAGCGCGACCGACTTCACCGCCGCCGATCGTGCTGCGCTCGACCGCGTGACGGTGCCGGCGATGCGCGGCGGGTTTGCTGCCGATGTCGTGACCGCCGCCACCGGCGGCGCGCGCGTTCCACCGCGACGTGGTCCGCGGGGCTGGCGGGGGCATGGACGAATCCTGCTGGGCGCCGGGGCATTGGTGCTGGCCAGCGCCACGGCAGCAGCGACCGGATTGCTCGACCGGCTGCCAATCTCGATTCCCGGCTTCACGCGCGCGGCCGACAAGCCGGAGACGAAGCCGAAACATATTGTCAGCGCCCCCAAGTCGCGGCCCACGCCGGGCAAGTCGCAAGCGCCGGCCAGCCCTGCCGCATTCGTGCCGCCGGCGCTCGATCCGCAGGCGATCCAGCAATGGCGCACACAGCGCCAGGCGCGTGTCGCAGCCGGGTTGCCGGTGCGTCGTCCGCTGGTGCGCCGCGCGCTGATGGCGATGTCGCCCGGGGATCGCCAGGCGGCGGTCGCCGAGTGGCGGCGGATCAGGACGCTGCCGCCTGCCGAGCGCAAGCAGGCGATCGTGAGGCTGAAGGCCGACTATCTCGCGCGCCATCCACGCGTTGCGGCGAAGGTCGAGGCGCGGATGGAGGCACGTTCCGCTGCCGCCGCGTCCGCCGGCGATCCGGTCAAGGCGCAGCCCCTGGGCCAACCGCAAACCGACATGCCGCGGCCTGAGGTCGATCCGGAACGTCGCGCGCAACGGCGCGAGGCCTGGCGGCAATGGCGGATGCAGCGTCGTGCGCGGCGGCTGCAGATGATGAACGGCGAAGGGTTGCCGCCGCCCGTACGTTAGGGAACCGACGGAGCCGGCTTCCCCCTCCAATTTCCCGGCTCCGTCACTTCCGGTGAGACAGACCTCAGCCGAACCCGTCGTCACCCCGGACTTGATCCGGGGTCCATGTCCCGCATGTTCAACCAGCGGACGGGCTGAGTCGGCGCGGTCGACCGGCCGTGTTATGCTCCGGCACCGTCCGGAGGGGAGGGGTCATGTTCCAGCTATTCGCCATTGTCCTGGCAGCCGGGTCGGCCACGGCCGCCGCTGCGCCGCCGACCGATCCTGCCATTTGTGCCAGCAGGCGCGCCGAGTCCGACAAGATCAACAAGCGGCTGGCGCGCAGCAGCGCCGAGGGAGCGGTTCGCTCGAACGCCAAGTCGGCCAGGCTGCGCGAGGCGGAGGAGCAATCCCTGATCTCGCTTGGCAACACGGTCGATCCGGGCGGCTCCGACTGTCCGCCGCCGAAGCTGGAGACGTCGCGCTGGATATATTTGCTGGCGGCAATCCGCTGCGAAAAGGACCGCCTCAAGGCGTCATCGCCGTCGTCGTGCGACGACAGCAAATGGCAGCCCTATTCGGATGGGCCGTCCGACAGACCCGCGCCGACAGCGTCAGCCCGGAAGCCGGACCGAAACCGCTAAGTCGCTGAGCGGCCGCCAGCTATTGGCATCGACCACCACCGGCGCGATCGCCCGCCCGCTGGTCGCGTCGACCAGCTCGGTCATCGCCCCGCCGCCGCAATGCTTGCGCGCCCAGCCGGCGAGCGCGTGGAGCACGGGCAGATAGTCTCGCCCCGCAGCGGTCAGCACATATTCGTCGCGCGGCGGACGTTCGCTGTAGCGTCGGCGCTCGAGCATTCCCGCCTCGACCAACGCGCTCAATCGCCGCGTCAGGATGTTGGGCGCGATCCCCAGGCTCTTCTGGAATTCGTCGAAGCGGGTGAGGCCGATCCCGGCATCGCGCAGGATCAGCATGCTCCACGTATCGCCCGCCCGGGCGAGCGCGCGGCCGACCGGGCAGGTGCCCGAGGATAATTTCTCCGTGTCCATTGCAAAACGATAGTGACATAACTATCAAAATGCAAGTCGCTCGACTCGGTGCCGGGCGTATGGAGAAAACAGATGACCCAGCCCCTCAACCAGACCGCCCTCGTGACCGGCGCCTCGACCGGCATCGGTGCCGTTTATGCCGACCGCCTCGCGCATCGCGGTTATGACCTCATCCTTGTCGCGCGCGACAAGGCGCGGATGGATGCGCTCGCCGATCGCCTGCGGGCCGAGACGGGCCGCACCATCGACGTGCTGCCTGCCGACTTGACTGACCGCGCCGATCTCGCGCGGATCGAAGCGCGGCTCGCGAGCGACGCCGCGATCACCCTGCTGATCAACAATGCCGGCATGTCGATGAGCGGCGACCTGATCACCGTCGAGCCACGCCAGGCCGAACAGCTGATTGCGCTCAACATCACTGCCCCGACCCTGCTGGCGGGTGCCGCGGGCAAGGCCTTCGTCGCGCGCGGCGGTGGCTCGATCGTCAATATCGCCTCGGTATTGGCCCTGCTGCCCGAGATGTTCGACGGCGTATATTCGGGGTCGAAGGCGTATCTGCTCAACGTCAGCCAGAGCCTCAACGCGCAATATGGCGCCAAGGGCCTCTATGTGCAGGCGGTGCTGCCCGGCGCGACGCGGACCGAAATCTGGGAGCGGTCGGGCAAGGATGTCGATTCTTTCCCCGCCGACTGGGTGATGGGCGTTGACGATCTGGTCGACGCGTCGCTGACCGGGTTCGACCGCCGCGAGACGATCACGATCCCGCCGCTCGCCGATGTCGACCTCCCGCATTGGGATTCGCTCCAGGCCGAGCGCGCAGCGCTCGACGGCAAGCTCAGCCGCCGCGACGTCGCTGAACGTTATCGTGAGCCTGCCCTGGCGTAACAAACAGGGAGCGCCCGATCACCGGGCGCCCCCGACCAGCCGATTGCACTCGCTTTTGCCGATCCATTTGCTACGCTCTGCGCCATTCCAGAACAAAGGAGAGGCGTGTGGCAGATTTTTCCCGGCGCGAGATCGGCGCATTGTTGGGAACGTTCTCAACGCTGGCAGCGACGCCGGGACTGGCGGCCGCCGCTCCGCTCGATCGCAGCTTTCCCAAGGGATTCAAATGGGGCTGCGCCACTGCCGCCTACCAGATCGAGGGCGCGGCCAAGGAGGATGGGCGCGGCGAGACCAATTGGGACGTGTTCAGCCACACGCCCGGCAGGACAGCCAATGGCGAAACCGGTGACGTCGCCTGCGACAGCTATCATCGTTTCCGCGAGGACCATCAGCTGCTGAAGGCGCTCGGCGTCTCGACCTACCGGATGTCGCTCGCCTGGTCGCGCATCTTTCCCGAGGGGCGCGGCAAGCCCAACCAGGCCGGGATCGACCATTACGATCGCGTGATCGACGACCTGCTCGGCCAGGGGATCGAGCCGTACGTTACCCTGTTCCATTGGGATCTGCCGTCGGCGTTGCCGGGGGGATGGCAGAATCGCGATACGGCCAAGGCATTCGCCGATTATGCCGGCTATGCCGCGGGCAAGCTCAGCGATCGCGTGAAGCATTTCATGACGATCAACGAATTCTTCTGCTTCACCGATCTCGGACACAAGGAAGGGCGACATGCGCCGGGGCTCAAGCTCGATCCCGCCGGGGTGAATCAGGTTCGCCATCACGGCGTGCTCGCGCATGGGCTCGGCGTGCAGGCGATCCGCGCCAGCGCCAAGGCGGGGACGCAAGTCGGGCTGGCCGACAATCCCTCGATCCCCGTGCCGGTGATCGAGACGCCCGAGCATATCGATGCCGCACGCAAGGCGATGCGCGAGATCAACGCCGCGGCGCTGACCGCGGTGATGGAAGGCAAGTATCTCGATTCCTACCTGGCCGCACAGGGCGCCGCCGCGCCCAAGGTCGAGGCGGGTGACATGAAAGCGATCGGCAGTGCGCTCGATTTCATCGGGATCAATGTCTACACGCCGAACTTCGTCCGCGCCGCCGACAATGCGGCCGGCTTCGTCGCGTTGCCTGCCTTGCCGTCCTCGCCGCACATGGCCTCGCCCTGGCTGCGCGTCGGACCGGAGGCGCTCTATTGGGCCGTGCGCAACGCGACCGACGCATGGAAGCCCAAGGCGATCTATATCTCGGAGAATGGCTGTTCGGCCGACGATCCGCTCACCGACGGCCGGGTCGATGACGCCGACCGCGTCATGTATCTGCGCAACTATATCGGCCACCTCCAGCGCGCCGCCGCCGAGGGCTTGCCGATCGCAGGCTATTTCCTGTGGAGCCTGATGGACAATTTCGAATGGGCCGACGGCTATGGCAAGCGCTTCGGCATTCACTATGTCGACTTCCAGACGCAGCAGCGCATCCCGAAGTTGAGTGCCGCCTGGTACCGCGAGCTGATCAAGCGCAACGCTTTGGTCTGATCTGGCTTTCCCAAACCACCCGTCACCCCGGCCATGTGCCGGGGTCTGCGGTGCCTCAACTCCTTAGCAAGAGACTCTTGCTCCGCGCTTGCCTCCCGGCAGACCCCGGCACATGGCCGGGGTGACGACGGTGGAGAATCGGATCGATCGTCGCTATCGGATCCGCATCCGGCGTAACGGGAGACACGAGATGCGGTTTGCGAAACTGACCATTCTGGCGATGGCGCTCGGCGCGTCGATGTCGGCAGCCGCGCCGCAGAAGCCCGCCGCCGCGGCCGAGCCGCCGGTGGTGCGCGTCCGGCTTACCACCTCGGCCGGCGCGATCACGCTCGCGATCGACATGCGCCACGCGCCCAAGACCGGCGCCAACTTCATGGCCTATGTCGATGACGGCCGGCTCGATGGCACGCGCTTCTATCGCGCGGCGCGGCGCAAGGGGCAGCCCAGTCTCGGCTTCGTCCAGGGCGGGATCGACACCGACGCGCGCCGCCGCCTCGAGCCCGTGCCGCTCGAGCCGACCAGCAAGACCGGCCTCCGGCATATCGACGGAGCAATCTCGATGGCGCGTTATGATGCCCCCAATACGGGCACCGCGAACTTCTCGCTGATGGTCGGCGCCGCGCCCAATATGGACGCACGGCCGGGTTCGCTCGGCTATGCAGTGTTCGGCCGCGTCGTCGGTGGGATGGACGTGGTCAGGAAGATCCTCGCCATGCCGACCTATCCGGGCGGTGAGGGCGCGATGAAGGGCCAGATGATGGTCAAGCCGGTCATGATCGTGAAGGCGCAGCGGCTCGACGGCACGCCGCATCCGACCGGGCGGCCCAAGGTGTGGGAGATGTTCCTGGGTCGCTGACCGGGCTGTCCTGTTTCTCCAATCCGCGCGCCTGCCGACCGGGTAAAAGTCTGCCCCTGTTCGGGGGGCAAACGTGATGAGGAAATTGCTCGCAATCGCGACCATGCTGGCGGTCGTCGTGCCGGTGCCGCTGTCGGCGCAGGACATTCCGGCGTTCGAGGTCAACATGCAGCGCGTCCGTTTCGCGGGGCCGAAGAATTGCGCGCCGACCAGGACCTATATCGTCCCGACGGTCCAGCTCTACGTCCAGGCGCGCAACACCAGTTGGGCCAGGAATGGCGGCGCCGAGGCCAAGGCGCGAATGTTCGTCGTCGGGCTCGACAAGAAATTGCTCCAGGCGCTGGCCAAGCGGATCCAGGACGATCTGGTCGCCAAGCTGCGGGCGACCGGCAACACCGTCCTGACCTATGACGATATCAAGGACGATCCCGATGTGATCGCGACGCGTCGCCGCGACGATAACCCCAAATATGGTCTGCCCACCCAGTCCTTCCGCGCCTTTCCGGGCAGCGACTTCGTCGTCACCGGGCCGAGCGACGACCAGACGTTCGGTACCGATTTTCTCGGCGGCCCGCCGATCGGCAAGTTCAGCAATGTCATCAAGGCGAAGAATGCCACCCTGGTGATGCCCGAAATCTTCCTGAGCACGCCGATCCTGGCGCCGGTGAAAGGCGGCGGCTTCACCTATCGCGAGGCCGGGATCAACATGAGCCCCGCACTCAAGCTCGCGACCGCGAACGTCTGGCGCGTGCCGCCCAAGCTCGGCTGGTGCCACATCCAGGTCGCCGAGCACGGCGTGAAGATGGTCTGGCCTGCAACCGGCGAGCTCAAGGAACTCGGCACCGAGGAGAATGACTGGGGAACCTGGTCGCGCACCAATGGCGACTTCGCCTTCGTGCTCGACCCCGACCAGTTTGCCGCGGGCGTGCTGAGCGCCGGCTATGGCATCAACAATCTGATCGCTTCCAATTAGCGGGCGGGTGCCCGGACACCCCCCGCCATCCTCTTACCAGGCGATCGTCAGGCCGACCGTGCCTGTATGCCCTTCATATCCCTTGCCGAAGCGGCCGTCATAGGCGAACCACAATGCGGTCCCCTTCGACAGGCCGAGCCGCGCCCGTGCCCCGACGGATGCGGTATCGGGCTCGGACGGCGCGGCCATGTCGAGCAGGCGACCCGGCGCGATCGCGAACGCGACCGGGATCGACCGTTCCTTGCCGTCGAGCACCGACAGATAGCGCGCCGATGCGGTCATCTGCAGCTTGCCCCAGGTCCGGCCGATCTCGGCGCCAGCCGAGGCGCGGAGGCGGTCTACCTTCCGCTCGGCGACGTGCAGGCCGAGCGCGTCGCTCTCGGTGAAGCCGTCGGTGCGGATCGATACATAATCGAAGCCGGCTACCGGGCGCAGCGTCCACCCGCCCACCTTGATGGCATAGCCGATCTCGACTGCTGCGCCCGCGACCCAGAGGTCGTACCGTGCGCGCGAGCTGCCGATGATCGTCCGCAACGTGTCGGCATTGCCGGCACCGAAGGTAGCGGACAAGGCCGCGGCAAAGCCGCCGCGCTCGATGCGCAGACCTGCGCCGCCTTCGGTCAGGTCTAGCTTGCCGGTCTCGAGCGCGCCCGGCACGTCGATGTCGAGATTGCCATGGTCGATCCCGAACGCCAGGGTCACGCCGGGTGCGAGCTGGAGGTTGAATCCCGCCGCCAGTCCGCGTGCATCGCGGCGGCCGCCCTGGTCGACGCGAAAGGCATAGAGCTCGCCCCAGCCGGCATTGGCCGGGAGCGCCCTGGTCAAGCGGCCGAGCAGCCGTCCGCCGAGGTCGAACAGACCTGATTGCACCTGCGCGTGGATCGATCCGACCGCGACCACCTGGCCGTTGAGCTCGTACACTTCGCGCAGCGTGTCGGTGATGGTGTCGATGCGGTTCTCGGCGACGGTGAAGACCTTGGTCGTGAGCTGGTCGAAATGTTCGTTGCCGTCGGCGACCGTCGTGGTGGTTCCACCCGACTGACAGGTGGGCCGGGTGGTCGAGGGGAGCGACGCGATATAGCACGTGCTGAGCGCACCGGTGGTGATCGTGGCGGGTCCGAACGTGGAAATGGTCGTCACGCTCTGCTGCGTGTCCGCCAGCGAATAGGTCGAGACGCTCGACATGGTGCTCGTTGTCGTCGACGAAATCCGTGTCGGCGCGCCGATAATCACGCCGGGTCCGCCGGCGTTGGTGATCGCGAGACGTGCCGCGGAGAGCCCGTTCTGGACCTGCGCATCGGCGAAGGCGGCGGCGAAGGTCTGGTCGTAGAGCGGCTGCCCGCCGACCAGCCGGCCGATGATCTGGGTCGAATAGGCGTTGATGTGATTGGCCGTGACGGTTGGCGCTGCGAATATGATGCTCTGGCGCTCCGAGACCGAGAAGGACTGGTTGGCGGCTACCTCCAGAAAGACGTTGTTCGCGTCATAACGCAGCGTCGGACCGGCGTTGGGCGTGGTCGTCAGCAAGGCGAACGTGCCGTTGATCCCGCCTGCGGCGTTAAGCAGGGTATAGGTGCCTCTGGAGAAATTGCTGCCCGTGGCGAACGCAGCCACCGCCCCGGTCAATGTCGCGGTGCCGGTGACATTGACCCGGTCGGCGGCGCCGCTGTTGCCGATATCGACACGGAAAGTGCTGCCGTTGCCGAAAACAAGGTTGCCGTTGATCGTCGTCGTGCCGATCGTGCCATCGCCGCCAGGGGAAAGCGTGCCGTTGATCGTGGTCGATCCGACGCTGCCCGTACCGGCGAGCTTCGCCCCGCTCGCCACGGTTACCGCACTTGTCAGCGAGCCCGTCACGTTGAGCGTTCCCGCCGACACCGTTGTCGCGCCGCTATAGCTGCTCGCGCCAGACAGGGTTAGCGTTCCGGCCCCCTGCTTTGTCAGCGCGCCTGTGCCCGACACGCTCCCGCCATAGCTGGTCGAATCCGAGCGGTCGAAGATCAACGTCCCGCGATCGGCGATATTGCCGCTGATCGTCCCGCTTGTTCCGCCATTGCCGATCCTGAGCGTGCCGTCGAAGTTCGCCGCCTGTCCCGGCGAGCTGATCGTGCCGAGGTTGAGGATGTCGACCGGTCCGGCATGTCCCCCGCCCAGCCGGAGCACATCGACTGCCACCGCGCCGGCATTGGTGCCGTTGACGCTCGCGCCTTCGCGGATGGTGATGCTGACGGCGCCGTCCGCCGGCACGATGAACAGTCCGGCACCGCCCGCATTGATCGTGCCCGAGAGGTCCGCGACGATCGTTCCGGTCCCCGCGTTCGGCTGCAGTTGGACGCCCAACCCGGCATTGCCGGTCGCGGTGATCGTGGTGTTGGCGGCGGTGGTCAGTTTCAGCTCGCCGCCGCGCGAGAACATCGCGATACCCGTCAGGCCGGTGAACGAAGCGCCGCTGGTCAGGCTGACGCTGGTTCCCGCGCTGCCGCCGCCGAACGACGCGGCGGGAGCGGCGGCGTTGGTCACGTGCGCGTCGGTGGTCACCGACAGCGTCGCCGTGGGGAGGGCGTTGGACGGCAGCGAGACGACCATTTCGTTGGTCAGCACCGTCTGACCGGTGGTCACGAGCGTGATGTTGCCCTTGGTATTGATGTACAGCGATTCGGTCTCGGTGCCGTCGAGCGTGCCGCCGTTGAAATACGCATTGATGTTGTTGGTGCCGAACCCGACCAGATCGACTGCCGACTCGCCGCGGAAAATGCCGGTGACTGGGGTCGCCTGGCTGCCGATATTGATGTCGCCGCCGCCGGTATTGGTGATGATCAGCCCGACCGCGACCGAATTGTTCGGTACGGCATTGGTCGTGACATTGCCATTGCCGCGATAGGTGATCGCGCCGCCATTGCCCTCGATACGCAGCCCGTCGACGGTCGCGTCGACCGCTGTGGTTTGCGCCGTCGTGTTGGAGATGGTGCCGTTGTTGGTGACGGTGATCGGCGCGCTGCCAGTGCCGTTGATGTACAGGCCGTTGCCGCTGATCGTCGCGCCATTGTTGATCGTCACGTCGATCGTCCCCGGGAAACGCTGCAAATAGGCGGAGGTCGACGGGTTGTTGCCATTGGTGTTCAGCGTATCGGTCGTGACGGTGTCGCCGCAGGTGATCGTGGTGGTCGACGCGACGGTGGATGTCACGCATTGGGCATAGGCCGGATTGGCCGCCAGCAGCGCCACCGCAGCCGCCCCGCCCCGCAGGCCAGGCTTGGTCGATCTTTTCTCCGATATGTCGCGCATGTTTTCCCTCCCGTTGGCTGTTCGAGAGGCAAAGGCGTCGCCGATGCGGATTCCGGGCCAAAAAAACCGGCCGTGCCTGCAATCGCGGCGCTCAGTCGTCGAGCGTCAGTCCGGCGATCCTTGGTCCCGCCTGGTGATCGATCATGAACTGCGCGTTGATCTGGCGCAGCGCCTGGTTCGTGATGCTGTCATAGGTCGTGTTGAATTCGTGACCCGAATAGGGAAACAGGATCTGGCGGACGTCGAGGCCGGCAGCCTTGGCCTTGCGGGTGAAATCCGCTGCCGCACCGGGTGGCAGGATCGCGTCCTGCGCGCCGCCGGAGATCAGCGTGGGCGGGTTGGTCGCGAACTGGAAGCGGCGCAGGTCGATCGCGGCATAGCGATCGGGATATTCCTTGGGCGATCCGCCGATATAGCGCGTCAGGTAGGAACGCTGCTCGTCACGCAATTCTCCGGGGAGATCCCACGATCCGGCGAAATCGATCAACGGCGCCTTGACGGTCAGCGCGGCAATCCGCGGCAGGCTGGGACCGCAGTCGGATTGGACGCGGCCGGCATTGGCGAGATAGCCGGCCGTCATTGCCAGCGTGCCGCCCGCCGAGCCGCCGCTCAAGGTCAGGCGATTGAGGTCGATGCGCAGCTCCCCGGCATGCGCAGCAGTCCAGGCGAGCGCGCATTCGACGTCGCGCGCGGCGAGGTCCCAGGTCGGCCGGTCGTCGCGCGCCAGCCGGTAGTCGACACTGATCACCGTCCAGCCATGATCGGCGAACCAGCGCAAATTCGCCGCGCCGAACTTGCGGCTGCCCTGGTAGAAGCCACCGCCATGGACGGCGACAAGGACCGGGCTCAGTCCTCCCGGTTCGGCTCTACCGGGACGGTAGATGTCGAGCGACAGATCCTCGCCCGGCGTGCGCGAATAGACCCGGGTCTCGTCGGCCTGCGCCCCCGAGCTGAATTCGCGGAGATCGAGCGCCCGCACGACATTGATCCGCGCGCCGTTGCTCTGCGCGACATAGAGCAGATGGAGCATCACGGCGGCCGTGATCGCGATCGTGACGACCGACGTCGCGACAAGTCCCAGCGCGATGCGCGACCGCTCTATCTGGTTGGCGAGCAGCCCGACCAGCAGCGCGGTGATCGACCAGAGGAAGAACCACGACGTGTGGTTGGGCACCACATCGACCGCATAGATGCGGAACCACGGAATGACCGGCACGATCGCCGCGAGCAAGGTGGCAAGGCACGGCAGCACCATGATCCAGGCGATGGTCATGAGGCAGGTGCGCAACAATCGTAACATCGTACCCACTATATCGTCCCCCCGGTCGATACGGCATCCGGCAGACTGGTCGAAACCGGACGCGCTGACAAGGTGGCGGGATGAACGCCCAATACGCGGGAAAGTAACGGGACGCGGCCGATTGCCGACCACAAGGCCAGCATCGAGCCCGTCGCGAGCAGCAGAAGCAGCAGCCCCGACGCTCCTGCCGCCGACCACAAGGCGAACGCGAGCGGATGCCAGAGGTAGAAGAACAGGCTGTCGCGGCCCACCGCGATGAGCAGCGGAAACTGGAACGTGATGCCCTTCAGTCGCGGGAACAGGATGATGAGCGGCACGCACAACAGCAATTCGGCGGCTGCCTCCGCCGCGGTCGAGGGATGCTGATAGAGGCGCGCCCACCAGATGAGCCCGGCCAGCGCGACGGCCAGCAGGAGATAGTCGCGCGACGTCGTGGTCCGACGCCGCGCCACCCATACACCGAGCGCGAAGTAGATCGGATAGATGAAATAGCGCCGGTCGGGCACCCAGGCGCCGAACTGCCAGATGTCATGCCCGACGCCGAACAGGTACATCGAGCCAATGCTGAGCGGGATGGCTACCGCGAGCATCTTCGCCGGGCTCAGCTTGCAGATCTGCGCGGCCAGCATGAACACCAGCATCACCGGCACGAACCACAAATGGTAGGGCGGGCGGACGATCGCGTAGAGCGGCGAGAACCATTGCAGCGAACCGGTGATCGCCAGGGCGACGGCGCAGGCGGCGATCCAGGGCAGGATCAGACGGCCGTAATATTTCCTGAGCAACGCGGCCGGCGACTGGCCGCGCGCATTCTCGAGGTTGAACAGATAGCCGGTCAGCCCGATGAACAATGGCATCCGGAAGCCGAACCCGAACCAGGTCAGGAAGTGGTGGCGCTGCGTCAGCTCGGCGAAATGGCCCAGCACGACGAGCACGACCAATGCCCCGCGAAACAGGTCGATGCCGGAAATACGCGGCTTCGTGCCCGTCGTCGGACCGGGTGCCTCCTCGGCATCACGGATCTGTCCCTCGCCCCGCATTGGTACGCGCTATTGACCCATACGCGTTTCCACCGGTTGATCGGTGATGGTAAACGCGGGCTAAAGCACGATTATTGCGGGAAAAACCGGTCCGATACGGTGATGAAACCTTTGCCGGGGCCGCTCAGGCGGCGGCCTTGGCCCGGCTCGCCCGCTTGCGCTCGTGCGGATCGAGGTAGCGCTTGCGCAGCCGGATCGACTTCGGCGTCACTTCGACCATCTCGTCGTCGTCGATATAGGCGATCGCCTGTTCCAGCGTCATCTTCTTCGGCGGAGTCAGGCGGATCGCGTCGTCCTTGCCGCCCGAAGCGCGGAAGTTGGTCAGCTGCTTGGCCTTCATCGGATTGACCTCGAGGTCATCCGTCTTGGCGTTCTCGCCGACCACCATGCCTTCGTACAGCGCCTCGCCATGGCCGACGAACAGGATGCCGCGCTCCTCGAGCGGGCCGAGCGCATAGCTATTGGCTTCGCCCGCGCCGTTCGAGATCAGCACACCGTTCTTGCGGCCCTCGATATTGCCCTTGTGCGGCCCGTATTTCTCGAACAGCCGGTTCATGATGCCGGTGCCGCGCGTGTCCGACAGGAACTCGCCATGATAGCCGATCAGGCCGCGGCTGGGTGCCGAGAAGGTGATGCGAGTCTTGCCGCCGCCCGATGGGCGCATGTCGGTCATCTCGCCCTTGCGCTGGTTCATCTTGTCGACGACCGTGCCCGAATATTCGTCGTCCACGTCGATCACGACGGTCTCGTACGGCTCGGTACGCTTGCCGTCCTCGTCCTCGCGGAACAGCACGCGCGGGCGGCTGATGCCCAGTTCGAAGCCCTCGCGGCGCATCGTCTCGATCAGCACGCCGAGCTGGAGCTCGCCGCGGCCGGCAACCTCGAAGCTATCCTTGTCCTCGCTCTCGGTGACCTTGATCGCAACGTTGGACTCGGCCTCGCGCTCGAGGCGGTCGCGGATCATGCGGCTCGTGACCTTGCTGCCCTCGCGGCCTGCCATCGGGCTGTCGTTGACGGCGAAGCGCATCGACAGGGTCGGCGGATCGATCGGCTGCGCGTGGAGCGCTTCGGTCACGCTGGGGTCGGCGATCGTGTTGGCGACGGTCGCGACGGCCAGGCCGGCAAGGCTGATGATATCGCCGGCGCGCGCTTCCTCGACGGGAACGCGCTCCAGCCCGTGGAAGCTCATCAGCTTCGACGCGCGGCCGGTCTCGATGATGTTGCCGGCATCGTCGAGCGCGTGGATCGGCTGGTTGAGCTTGACCACGCCCGAATTGACCCGGCCGGTCAGGATGCGGCCAAGGAAATTGTCGCGGTCGAGCAGGGTGACGAGGAACGTGAACGGCGCGTCGGCAGCGACCTTGGGCGGCGGGACGTGCTCGACGATCTTCTCGAACAGCGGGGTGAGCGTGCCCGAGCGGGCAAGGGGATCGTCGCTGGCATAGCCGTTGCGGCCCGAGGCGAACAGGACCGGGAAATCGAGCTGCTCGTCGGTCGCGTCGAGGCTCACGAACAGGTCGAACACTTCGTCGAGCACTTCCTGGGTGCGCTCGTCGGCGCGGTCGATCTTGTTGACGACGACGATCGGGCGGAGGCCCAGCGCCAGTGCCTTGCCGGTGACGAACTTGGTCTGCGGCATCGCGCCTTCGGAACTGTCGACCAGCAGGATGACGCCGTCGACCATGGACAGGATGCGCTCGACCTCACCGCCGAAATCGGCGTGGCCCGGCGTGTCGACGATGTTGATCCGCGTATCGACGCCATTGCCGTCCCGCCACACGATCGAGGTCGGCTTGGCGAGAATCGTGATCCCGCGTTCCTTTTCGAGGTCGTTCGAATCCATCGCGCGTTCCTCGACGCGCTGATTGTCGCGGAACGTGCCCGACTGGCGGAAAAGCTGGTCGACGAGCGTGGTCTTGCCGTGATCGACGTGGGCGATGATCGCCACGTTGCGGAGGTCCATGAGATATCCTGATTGGCGCCCGAAGGCGGGGTTTCGCGGGCGCCCTTAGCGCGTTTTGTGCGATGCGGGAAGGGGTGGGCGGGCAGTGACGAGCGAGCGACTGTTCGACCGACGCCGAAGCATCCAGCGCGACCGATATGCCAGGAGGCAGCCATGCAGACCGACCCCGAGACACGCCGCTATGTTGAACGCCGGTTCTGGACGCTGGAAGTGCTGGCGGATGCCGTTGGTATCACGCCGGATCGTGCGCTGGAATTGATCGATGCGGCCTGCGCCCCGGGACCGATCTATGTGCTGGGCAAGCAAGGCTGGTGGAGCGCGCTGGGCGATGATCCGATGCCGACGGGGGAAGCGTGGTATTCGCCGGGCGCTGCATGGTGGCTGCGGCGGGCAGCCCGGGCTTGCAGCGCGGGAGCGTCGCCCGCCGAGGCCGCCGAGATCACTCGCGAAGGCTTCGCGACCGGATTCACGGCGGCACTGGGCCGGATTCCCGATGCGGCCATGGCTTTCCCGGATTGCTTCGTGGCCGGCACGGTCGATCCCGACGCTGCACGCGTCGCAGCCTGTCAGGAATGGCAATCCTGGATCGACGGCGGGTACGGCGTATGCTTGCGCGTCTTCACGCCCGATAGTTGCATCGCCAAGGAATCGCTCGGCGCGGCGATGAGGGCCGCGCTGGCGTCCGGCAGCTACGATCCTGCCGTCCTGCTCGACCAGGCCGAAGCGCTGGCGGGACTGATCCTGCCTTTCGCGCCATGGCAGCGCCCCGTCGGCACGCCGGGCCGGACGATCGACCGCCTGCTCGCCGAACAGAAACTGGGGCACGAGCGACCCTACGACTAGCCCTTTGACCGTCGCGGGGACTTGATCCTCGTCTCCCCGCCCGCGATGAGCGGCATGCAATGCGGGAGATACTGATGCAGCCACTGTCGATCCACGTCATCGCCGGCAGCGTCCGCCAGGGCCGCATCTCGCTCCCTATCGCTCATTGGGTGATGGAGCGGATCGCCGCGCGCGATGAGTTCGACGCGCGGTTGCTCGATCTCGCCGACTGGAACCTGCCGATGTTCGCCGAGCCATACCCGCCCGCGACCGGGCGCTATACCGGCGAGAAGCAGCGCGCCTGGGGCGAGGCGATTGGCGCAGCGGACGGCTATATCCTTGTCGCGCCCGAATATAATCACGGTATGAGCGCGGTGCTCAAGAACGCGCTCGACACCGTCGAGGCCGAATGGGAACGCAAGCCCGTCGCCTTCGTCGCCCACGGCACCCTGGGCGGCGCCCGCTCGGTCGAGCAATTGCGCGGAGTCACGGCATCGATGGCGATGGCGCCGCTTTCCAGCGCCGTGCATATCCAGGGCGCCGCGAAGATGCGCGACGGCGATCGGTTCAATGCGGGTGAGAATGAGGACCGCCGCCTCTCCACCTTGTTCGATGAACTGCTATGGTGGGGCCGCGCGCTCAAAGCGGCAAGAACGGGGGGATAATGCGGACGATTTCAGGATTGGTCATGGCGGCGGCCTTGGTCGCGGCTCTTCCGGCAGCGGCCCAGCAGGTGCCGGACCCCAATGCCAACGTCGCCATCGCCAATCCCGCTTTCCCCAAAGGTACGGGGCCGGTGGTCGGCGTCGATTCAGGGCATGACGAGAACCAGACGCTGGCGAAGAACTACGCCCCGTTCGGCGCGCTGATGACGAATGACGGCTATGTCATGCGCGACTTCGATGATGCCCTCACGCCGGCCAATCTCGCCAAGCTGGGCGTGCTGGTGATTGTCGAGCCGCTCAATCCCAACGATCCCAAGGGGCAGCCGCAAGCCGATTCGACTTCTGCCTTCACGACGCAGGAAATCGCCACGATCACGGCCTGGGTGAATGGGGGCGGGGCGCTGCTGATGATCTCCGATCATCCGCCTTATGCCGGCAGCCTGCGCGCGCTGGCGGCATCGTTCGGCTTTCAGATCGAGCAATATGCCGCGCAGAAGAACCCCAATGCCGAGTTCTTCAGCTTCGCCAATGGCGATCTGGTCGACGGGCCGCTGACAAAGGGGCTGCCGCAAATCCAGACTTTCTATGGCGGCGCTTTCACCGCGCCGGCAGGGGCGACGCCGCTGATGCATTTCGACCCGAGCTGGACGATGCTCGTCACCAACGCGCCGTCGCGGCCGATGACCGCGCAGGATCTGCGTGGGGCGACGCTGAATGTCGGCAAGGGTCGCGTCGTGCTGCTGTCCGAGGCTGGCGCCTGGACCGCCCAGCTGGCGGGACCGAAGAAGCGCCTGATCGGGTTCGACGCCCCCGACGCACTGGGCAACAAGCAGTTCATCCGCAACGTCGTGCGCTGGCTCGCGACCGGCGATGTGCCGCCGCCCGCCGCCGCGCCTGCCGCGCCGCCTCCGGCGGCACCGGTCGCTCAGCCGGGTGACGACAAGGACGCCAAGGACAAATAGGCGCGCAGCCGCGTCTGATCGTAAAGCGAGCGCGATGCCTCGCGGCGCAGGCGCGCGGCGAGCGCTGGCGGGAAGCGCCAGCCGCTGACCCGCGGTCCGATCGCTTCGCCGCGGTCGAGCGCGAGCTGCAGTGCCAGCAATGTGCGGTCGGCGGTTGTCAGCCCGTGCGACGCGTCGGTCAGCCCGGCAAGGTCGTAGCGCTCGTCAATGTCCGCCAGCGTCATGCGCGCCCCTCCGATCAGCAGCCGCGCGGCGGCGCGATCTCCGGCGGCCAGCGCGATTCCGGCTGCCCGCATCGCCGCCTCGCTGTCGGCAATTGCGGCGTCGGCAGTGATCGGCTCGCGCGCGTCCCCGTCGCAGTGCCGCAGCGCGCGCAGATAGGCGAGCAATCCCCTGAAAGCGGCGGGCGGTGGCGGCGCGCCGTCGAATTCCTCGGTAATGAGCCCATGTACGAAGGTGGCGAGCGCCGGGCTCGCGGGATCGCGCGATATCTTGCCCGGCTGCGTCAGGTCAGGGATCGGCTTCGGATCGAACACGCCATTGCCGCGATGCGAGCTCATCAGCGACGAGGTGACATCGGCGGTACCCGGCCGGTCGGACAGATCGGGCAGGAAGAAGGCGGGGTTGCTCCGCCCGCTGACGTGGCAGGTCGCGCAGCTGATCCGCGATCGCGCACCCTGGCCGCCGAGCAGCAGCGGATCGCGGAATGCCGCGCGGCCGATCGCAATCAAGTCGGCCTCCTCCGTATCCCGTGCCGGGGCAAGGCATTCGCGTGGCCGGTCGCTCAATGCCGCCGCGCGCATTTCCGGCGCGAGCCAGCGTTCGGCATGGAGCGGCACACGGTTGGCCGCGGCGCCGATGAACAGCGCCGCGGCCCCCGCGAGGAACAGGTAGATCAGGCGGGGTCGCGGCCGAGGTTGATCCACCGCCGCAATTCTTCCGCCTGGTAGCAGCCGAACGAGCAGGTCCGGTCGAGCGCCGCAAGGTTGGCGCGCGCGCCCGCCATGTCGCCGCGCTCGACCTTGAGCTCGCCATAATATTCGAGCGCGCCGCGATGCGCCGGCGAGATCGCCAGCGCCTGGCGATAATAAGTCTCCGCCACGTCGAACCGGCCCATCTTGCGATTGGCGAAGCCGAGATAGGTCAGGATGTCGGGATGCGCGCCGAACACCATCCGCGCGTCCTGCAGCGAGGCGATGGCGGCGTCGTAGCGGCGCTCGTTGATCAGCGAAACCGCGGCGAGATAGGCGCGGTCGCCGTCCCCGGCGGCACGCAGGAACACGCGCGGCAGCTCGACGCCGACCTTGGTCGCAGCACCTGCGGCGATCGCTGCCTCGACCTCCGCGACCGCGGACTTGAGCTCGGCTGCCTGCGGACAGGTGTCGGCGCAGGCCGCCGCCTTGCCCTTGAGCACATCGAGCTCGGCAGTGGCGGCAGGCACGTCGCCCATCTTGGCGCGGACCACGCCAAGCTGGCGATGCGCGCCAATCAGATTCGGATCGGCCTTGACCGCTTTCTCGAGATAACCGCTCGCCTTCTTCCAGTCGGACAGTCCGACCGCCGACAGGCCGGCGAGATAATTGGTGTTGGCATCCTTGGGAGCGACCGCGAGGACGTTCTTGAACGCGCTCAGCGCATCCTTGTACTTGCTCGCCTGCAGCGCCTCGATACCCTTGCGATATTCCGCCGCGGGGTCGTAGCTCGGTGCGCTGGCCGAGGGCATCTCGCCGCCGCCACCACCGCTGCCGCCTCCGCCGGCCGAACCGATTGCCGGCGCCGCGAGCAACAGAAACGGCGCCAATGCGCCCGCCGCCACGATCCGTACATTGCGCATGACAGGATCCTCCCTGCCGCCTTTGTACCACGGCTGGACGTCGCGGTTCAGCATCTTCTTGCGGACATCATCCGGCCAGCGTGGTGCGGCATTGCTCCGGCGTCGCCGTGAACTTTGCGGCGTCGAGCAGGATCTCCTGGGTGGTCAGCCGCTTTTTCCCCGCCGGCAGGAACGTGATCGTGCGCTCGGCGCCCTGATCGGACACGCGCAACGTGAACGGCACGCGCGAATCGCCGACCTTCCCGCTGGTGCGCTGCAGCAGCTTCATCCCGTTGCGCAGGCCCGCCTGATACGCCGGGGAGGCGGGATCGAGCCCGGTGACGATATTTCCTGCCTTGGCAGTCGCTTCCGGGTCGTAGCCGCGCTCGAATATCGCGCGCTCGTCGGTGGCGACGCGTGCGCAGGGGCCGAAGGCGTTCTCCGGCAGCAGAACCGCTTCGCCGCGATCGACATAGCGCGCCACATCGGGACCGATGTCGAATCCGTATGCGGTCGCGATGCGCGCGAACTGGTCGGTGATCAGCGGGTAGGGGGACCGCAACGCGCGCACCCGGTCGCGCTGGGCGATCAGCAACGTATCGAGATTGACCTTGCCCAGGCTGGCCTCGCGCAGGCGCTGGTCCCACAATGCCGCCAGCAATGTGCCGCGCTGATAGGGAAGCTTCTCGGCTTCGGCATTCTTCCAGAATTGCGGCGCGGCTTCGGCATTGGGCGTGGTGCGGAAACGCGATTGCGCATAGGCCGCCAGCATGTCGTTCCAATTGTCGGCGAATTGCTGCGGCGTCATCAGCCCGGCCCGCAGCATCAGCCGCCGGGCATAGAAATCGGTGAATCCCTCACTGACCCAATAGGTCGCGGGCTCCGCGTCGCCATCGCCCATCGCGCCGAGCTGGCGCGAGTTCCAGGTGTGGAAATATTCGTGTGCGAGCAGCCAGGACAGGCGGGAAATCGGCGCAGACCGGTCGACCCAGAGCGCGAAGGCGTCGCTGCGCCCGGTGCCGCCATAGCTTAGCGCGCCTGGTCGGCTCTCGACCGGGCTGAGGGTGATCAGGAACGGGCCGCTGCGCGTGTCGCCCCAGAAACGCCGTTCCGCCGCGACGACCTTTTGCGCCAGTGTATCGAAGGCGGCGATGTCGAAATCATAGCTACCGATGCTCGCGACGCGTACCGTCGCACCACCGGTCTTTGCCATGGACGATTTGAGATCGCGGCCGCCGATGACGATGCTTTCTAGAATGTCGCTCACGCGCCGGACGCCGCGGCCATCACCCCCGGTCGCATGTTCGAGGTCGGATGCGAAGCCGATGCCGGGTGTCCGCGTCCAGGTGAAGCCCGCCGGGTCCTCGTCGCGATTTGCTGGCACTGCAAACAATGCTTCCCCCACCGCGTAGAACCAGGTGGGGCGCACGACCGGATTGGGCTGTTCGCTATTCTCGATGCTCGGATCGGCGGCGTAAGCCGAAAGGATGCGGTAGCGCGCGGTGATTGCGGCACCGGGTGCCGACCGGAGGATGCGCCCGCCATTGGGCGCCGTGCCGGTCACCCGGGCGCCGGCGATCGTCATGTCGCGCGACCACTGGCCCAGATGTTTTTCGCCGGCCCAGCTGTCGACCCAGTCGAGCGTGGTCGTCCCCGAGCGATCCGCACGGAACGAGATCGTGACGCTCAGCGCGGTGATCGCGCCATCCTTCATTTCAGGAGCGAGCGTATAATGGATTGCTGGGCGTGGCGGCGGCGCGGCGGCCCCCGACACCAGCAGAAACGCCGACAATAACCCGGCACGCGCAATCCATCGAGCCGTCATCATCCCTCCCCGATCGGGCATTGCTTAGGGCCTTTCGGCGCCAATCGTCATCCATCTTGAGATTTGCGCCAACCGTGTTACATTGGCAATACACTTGAATGCGAGCGCGTTCGTGGCCAGACTCGGCCGACGCAATCGCGAAGAGGGAATGAGATGGCGACGACTCCTACCGAGACGACAGTGGCCGAGCCCGATCTGGTGCTGACCCCGCCCGATCCGGTGCCGGTGGTCACGACGACCAGGGCAGCGGGCCTGGTGCCGGTCGACGACGCCAAGAAGACCGAGCTGGAGGCGCGAGTCGACGCGTTCATCGACGATCTCGTCGCGCAGGATGTCGATTCGCCCGAATTCGGCAAGCGCGTCGATGCCATTACCAGCATGGGCCAGAAGGAAATCCGCGAGGCGGCATCGCAGTCGAACCGCTTCCTCGACCGCCCGGTCCGCGCGATGGACAAGGACCAGGGCGTCGGCGCCGACCTTGTCCAGCTGCGCCTGACGATCGAGAAGCTCGATCCGGCGAACAACGGCAAGTTCTTCACCACGCGCGGGTTCCTCGACAAGATTTTCGGCACCGGCCTGACCGGCTATTTCGACCAGTATAAATCGTCGCAGAACCACATCAGCGCGATCCTCAAGAGCCTTGCCTCGGGCAAGGACGAGCTGCTGATGGACAATGCCGCGATCGATACCGAGCGCGCCAATCTGTGGACATCGATGGGCCGGCTCGAACAGATGATCCACTTGTCCAAGATCATGGACCAGAAGCTCGAGGACAAGGCCAACGACCTCGACGCGACCGACCCCGCCAAGGCCAAGGCGCTGCGCGAATCGGCGTTGTTCTATGCCCGTCAGCGCACCCAGGACCTGCTGACCCAGATGGCGGTGACGGTGCAGGGCTATCTCGCGCTCGACCTCGTCAAGAAGAACAATGTCGAGCTGGTGAAGGGCGTCGACCGCGCCTCGACCACTACGGTCTCGGCGCTCCGCACCGCGGTGACCGTGGCGCAGGCGCTGACCAACCAGAAGCTGGTGCTCGAACAGATCACCGCGCTCAACACGACGACCGCGAACATCATCGATTCGACCGGCAAGTTGCTCAAATCGCAGACCGCGCAGATCCATGAACAGGCCGCGGCGTCGACCATCCCGGTCGAGGTGCTGCAGCGCGCGTTCCAGAACATCTACGACACGATGGACGCGATCGATGACTTCAAGCTCAAGGCGCTCGATTCGATGAAGACCACGGTCAACACCTTGTCGACCGAAGTCGAGAAGTCGAAAGGCTATATCGCCCGCGCCGAGGGGCAGGCGCAGGCCGCGCTCGAGGGACCGCAGGGGGACACTTTCAAGCTAGAGGCCGTGTAAGACAATGTCCTCCACCGATGAGGCGATCGCGCGGGCGCGCGAAGTCCTGGATCGCACTTCCGACTATAATCGCGGCGGCGCCGGGCGGCGCGTGCGGGTCAATGACGTCGGCGCGCGGCTGGCTCGCGCGGCGATGGCCGATGGCGCGATCATCGCCGCGGCAATCGCGATCGGATTGGTGATCGGGCCGATCGGCGTGTTCGGTTTCCTGCTGACGATCGTCGCCATGGTAATCGCGACGATGGTGCTGTTGGCGACGCCCGTCGTCCGCGCACCGACCCAGGAGAAACTGCGCCAGGCCGACATCAAGGCGCTGCCGGCGCAGACCGGACGCTGGCTCGACGCGCAGCGGCCGGCCTTGCCCGCGCCGGCGATCAAGGTGGTCGACGATATCGGGCTCAAGCTCGACGCGCTGGCGCCGCAACTCGCCATGCTCGACAATGACGCGCCGGCGGCGGCCGAGATCCGCAAGCTGGTCGGCGAGCAATTGCCCGAATTCATCAAGGGCTATGAGCGCGTGCCCCAGGCGCTGCGCGGGGTCGAGCGCAACGGCAAGACCCCCGACCAGCAGCTGGTCGACGGGCTCGGCGTGATCGGCCGCGAGATCGACGAGATGGCGTCGCAGCTCGCGCAGGGCGACATCGACAATTTCGCCACGCGCGGCCGTTATCTCCAGATAAAGTACCAGGAAGACGTGGCGTGACCTTGTGGTTCGCCGCGCTGCTGGCAATCGGCAGCCCGGCGGGCGAGGTCCGGTTCCAGGCCGTGCCGGACGACGTCGCCGCGTCCGAAGTTCAAGCCATGGCGGGAAGCGCGGTGGCTGACATCGAGCGCTTCTTTGGTCATCGCTTTCCCAGGCCAGTCGACTTCGACCTGGTGCCGGACCGCGCCGCATTCGATGCCGCGATCCCGGCCCGGCTGGGCATGACGCCGACGCAATGCTGGATGGTTGGCATGGGGATCGCCGAGCGCATGCTGGTGCTCTCGCCCTCGGCCTGGAAGAAGGATGCCTGCGAGCACGATCCGGGCGACAAGATCGAATTGCGCCGGTTGATCACGCATGAACTGATTCACGTCTACCACGGCCAGAACAACGCGTCGGGCGATTTCACCGGCGAGGACGACCTCGCCTGGTTCATCGAAGGCGTCGCGGTACTCGGATCGGGGCAGCTCACCGACAAACGACTGGCCGATGTACGGGCGGCTGCGGCGGCCGGAGCCTTGCCGGCGAAGCTCGACGATATCTGGACCGGGAAGCTCCGTTACGGCGCGGCCGGGTCGCTGGCCGGCTATGTCGACGGAAAGTGGGGTCGCAAGACCATTTACAAACTGCTCAAGGCGCGCAGCACGAAGGAAGCGCTGGCTATGCTCGGGGTGAGCGAGGCGGACCTGATCGCGGGATGGAAGCTTTCGCTCGCCGCCCGCTAGGCACTTGTCCGACCCATCAGTAGATGCCGGTACAATTACCTGCCGTCTTGCCGCCGCGACCCCATTCGCAGGTCCCGATCGTCGCGAGGAAGCGCCTGAAGGTGGCAAGGTCACGCCGGTATCGGGCGGGCGAGGTGACCAATGTCACCATCGTCTCATTGGCGTCCTTTTCGTAGAGCGACGTGACGTAGACGATCCTCATCCCCCATTTCGACGGCCTCGCGCACAATGGGCGCGAACGGCCGAACACCCGCATCGTCCCGATCCTCCGGCACGGCTCGGCGGTGATCGGTTTGATGTCGGGGATGAACGTGTGATCGTAATAGAGTTCGATCCGCGGCGTGGTCGGCGGCTCGAAGCCGCGATCGCTGGACTGAAAGCCGATTCCGGAACAACCCTTTGGCGGCGTCAGGAAAAGCGTCGTGCCATGGTCGGTCCCTGTCCAGTCGGGAGGAAAGGGGCAAACCCAGATGTTGCGGGGTGTGGGAAATGCAATCTGGTAATTCTCGGAGCTGTAGCGAGCCCGGCGCGGATGCTCGGGCGGATGCGGCTTGATGGCACCGGCGGCGAGAAGCAGGGCCAGCGCGGTCAGCGGCATCTCGATTCTCCCTGTGAGGATCGCAGCTTATCTCAACCACGCGGACGCGCAATCGCCCGGTAACCCGACGGCCCTAGGTCTCGGTTATTGCCATCGGCGCGCGAGGAAGATCGGTCATGTTCGGGTATCGCAAGCAGGTCGAAGCGTCGGCCGATCTCCAGCCAAAGGTCGAGATCGTCAGGGCCTATGCCGCGCAGCGCCTGCACGATGCGGGGAGCGGTGACCCGGCGTTTCCGGCGAGCCGCCTGCAGCATCACAAGATCGTTATCCAGCAGGCGATCGTCGATCTCATCCGATCGTCCGGCGGGCAACCCGACGCCGTGGAGGGCCTGGTTCGGCTGCTGCTGTCGACGATCAGCTATTTCCCCGATCTCGAGACCAACGATCCCGGCGTCGTCGCGGCGATCGAACGTCATGGCGCGGCGAGCGACGAATATCGCGCCGCCATGGCGCGCGCCGACGCCATGCGGGAGGAGCTCGCTCGCCTGCGCTCGGAGCTCGATGCATTGGAGCTGGGCAGCGTGGCGGACTATGTCCTGGGCGAGACGCAGCGCCGCGCGCGTGCGCGGCGGCCGGCGCCTCCGGTCGGCTGATCCTCAGCGCGGCATGCCCAGCGCCGCCACCGCGCGATCGTGCAGCCGGGCGATCGCCGCGAGGTGGATTCCCGGCGCGGTCGCCAGCACCCCGAACGCTTCGGCGCGCGGGGTGTTGAAACGGAGCTTGCGGCCGATCGCGTCGCTCACCGAACAGCCGGCCTCGCGCGCGATCAGCACCGCGGCGGCGATGTCCCATTCATGCCCCCAGCGGATCGTCGCAAGCAGGTCGGCGTCGCCCGCCGCGACCATCGCGATGCGGAGCGCGATCGAATTGGGCTTGTCGACGATCACCAGGTCCGAATCGACCTTGGGCAACTGATCGGTGGGCGTCCGCGCGCCGGGGAAGCTGGTGCGCCCGCTATGCGCGATAGGTTGCCCGTTGAGCGTCGCGCCCTTGCTCGCCTCGGCGCGCCAGACCTGGTTCAGCGCAGGCGCGTCGAGCACCGCCGCGACCGGCTGCTCGCCATCGACAAGCGCGATCGACACCGCCCAGCCGTCGCGGCCGCGGATATAGTCGCGCGTCCCGTCGATCGGGTCGACCACCCAGCAACGGCGATGGTTGAGCCGCACCGCGTCGTCGGCGGTTTCTTCCGACAGCCAGCCGGCATCGGGTGCCAGTGCGGTCAGCCGCTCGCGCAGCAGCGTATTGACCGAGAGATCGACCTCGCACACCGGATTGCCCGGCGACTTTTCCCAGCGCTTGAAGTCGGTCCGCCACAGGCCGAACGCATATTGCCCGGCCTCGGCCGCGATCGCGGCGATATCGTCGATCAGCTCAGCCACCAGCGACGGTCATCCCGTCGACGCGCAAGGTCGGGACGTTGGTGGCATAGCGGAATTCGAGGTCGTTCGCGGCGGTCAGGTTGAGGAACATGTCCTTGAGGTTGCCGGCGATGGTGAATTCGTCGACCGGCGTGGTGAGCTTGCCGTCTTCGATCAGGAAGCCCGCTGCGCCGCGGCTGTAATCGCCGGTCACGCCGTTCACGCCCTGGCCGATCAGTTCGGTGACGTAGACGCCGTTCCTGACCCCGCCGATCAGCGCCTCGCGGCTCTCGCTGCCCGGCTCGATCCATGTATTGCTGTTGCTCACCCCCGGCGCGCCGGCGCCGCCGCGTGCGGCATGGCCGGTCGGCTGCAACGCAAGCTGACGCGCCGAGGCCGAATCGAGCAGCCAGGTGGTCAGCACGCCCCGGTCGATGATCGTCCTGCGCTCCGCCGCCAGTCCTTCGCCATCGAATGGTCGCGAGCGCAGCCCTTGCAGGCGCAAGGGATCGTCGACGATCGTGATCCCCTCGGCGAACACCTGCTCACCAAGCCGGCCGAGCAGGAAGCTGGTACCGCGCGCGATCGATGCGCCGGCGATCGCGCCGACCAGATGGCCGACCAGCGAGGCGCCGACGCGCGGGTCGAATAATACCGGCATCGGCCCGCTCGCGACCTTGCCCGGGTTGAGCCGCGCCACGGCGCGTTCGCCTGCCTCGCGGCCGATGTCCGCGGGCGAGGGCAGATGCGCCCGGTGCCGTGCGCTGCGATGACCATAGTCGCGCTGCATGCCGCCGCCGGTACCCGCGAGCACGCTGGCCGAGACCGAATGGTTGGTCGTGGCATAGGCGCCGGCAAAACCGTGGCTGGTCGCGAGCGCCCAGGTCACGCGGGCCGCCGACGCGCCGCCGCCTTCGCTGTTGGTCACGCCGGGCACGGCACGCGCGGCATCCTCGGCGGCGAGTCCCATGGCCTTGAGCGCGGCAGGCGAGGGATCCTCGGCGTCGTGCAGGTTGAGATCGGGGAGTGCGCCCTTGCGCAGCCGGTCCTCGGGCGCAAGCCCGGCCCATTGATCCTCGGGCGCCTCGCGCGCCATCGCCACGGCGCGTTCCACCAGCGTGTCCATTGCCGCGCTCGACAGGTCCGAGGTCGAGACCGATGCCGATCGTTGTCCGACGAACACGCGCAGGCCGAGCTCTTCCTCTTCCGAACGCCCGACATCCTCGAGCGCGCCGAGCCGCACCGATACGTCAATGCTGGCCGAGGCGGCGAGCACCGCATCGGCGGCGTCGGCACCGGCATTGCGGGCGCGAGTGACGATATCGTGAGCGCGTTCCTGCGCGTCCTGGGGAGTCAACATCCCCGGCACTTAGGAAGCGCGGGCGCGCGGGTCAAAGGTCGGGATCAATAACTCGTCTGCCCGACCACGAAACAGGCGAGGAAAACGAGCAGGCCGGCAAAGCGGTTCGAGCGGAAGCGGCGCAGTGCGTTCTCGCCATCGGCCGGCTTCAGCGTCACGACCTGCCATGCGAAGTGGATCGTGACGGGCAGCAACGCGGCCAGCACCAGCGGGTCGGGGCGCAATTCCCACAAGGCCAGCGCCCACAACGCGACCGCGAGCGCGTAGAACGTACCCACTCCCGACCGCACCCTCGCGCCCAGCCGGCGCGCCGATGAACGGACGCCGACCAGGGCGTCGTCCTCGACATCCTGCAGCGCATAGATCGTGTCATAGCCGATCACCCAGAAGATCGCGCCGAGATAGAGGATCGGCCCGGGCATCATCAGCGAGCCGGCGACTTCGCTCCACCCGACCAGCGCCGCCCAGGAGAAGACGATGCCGAGCCATGCCTGCGGCCACCAGGTGATCCGCTTCATGAACGGATAGAGCGCGACCGGCGCGAGGCTGACCAGGGCGACGATCGCGGCATAGGGGTGAAGCTGGATCAATACGACCAGCCCGATCAGGCACAGCGCACCAAGCCAGATCCATGCCGCCCTGAGCGATACCGCGCCCGAGGCGAGTGGGCGGTTGCGCGTCCGCGCGACCTGGCGGTCGAGATCGCGGTCGACGATATCGTTATAGACGCACCCGGCACCGCGCATCGCGATACTGCCGAGCAGCAGCCACAGAATCAGGCCCCAACGATCGAGCGCGCCACTCGCCAGCGCGACTGCCCAGGCACCGGGCCAGAACAACAATTGCCAGCCGATCGGCCGATCGAATCGCGCGAGCAGGGCCAGCGACCGGGGATAAGCGGGCAGCATGCCGACCAATCCGCGATATTGCGTGTCCGGAACGATGTCGGGTGCATCAGTCATTTGCTGTTCACTAGCGATGTGCGAATTGCCGCACCAGCGCCACTCCTTGCCTCACGGCCGCCCATTTCTATTTTTAGCGGATGAAGGGCAGGGGGGCCTGTGGAGTGTGAAATGCGAACGAGCGTGTTGCCCCGTATCTTGGCCTGTGCCGCGGCGCTGACCGTGGTGTCGGCATCCGCGGCCCAGGCCGATCCCGATCCGTCGCGCAACGGCGCGGCGTGGGTCGGCAATTGGACCAACATGAACAACACGATGCACGTCCGTGCAGCGCCGTGCGGCGACGCGATGTGCGGCACGGTGATCTGGGCCGACGACAAGACCAAGGCGCAGATTGCCGAAAAGGGCCGTACCCTGATCGGCACCCAGGTGTTCCGCGAATTCCGCAGGACCGGACCCAATGTCTGGAAAGGCAAGGTCTACGTCCCGGCGATCGACCAGAGCGTCAATGGCACGATCGAGCTGACCGATTCGGAGAGCATCACCGCGAGCGGTTGTTCGTTCTTCGGCCTGGGGTGCCAGACCCGGCACTGGAAGCGGATACGGTGAGGCGTTTCGGCCGTTAAGGGCCGGCCAATGGTCCATCTTTCCATCGCCATCGCGAAATTCGCACAGACCCTGTTCTGGGGCATGGCCCAGGCGGCCGGGCTGGCGCTTGTCGGCGGTGCCTTCGCGATTGCCGCATTGCTGATCGGCTGGCGGATGATGCGCGGGCGGTCGAAGCCCTAGGCACACGCCATCGAGACGGGTTAAGCGAGGCCATGCCCGCTACTCCCGCCTGGCCCCCGCGCTCCACCCCGCGATTGTTCGTCGAGACACCGCTCGCCGAAGGCGGCCAGGTCCGCGTCGATGGCGGGCAGGCGCACTATTTGTTGTCCGTCCTGCGCTTGAAGACCGGTGATCCGGTCAAGCTGTTCGACGACGCGACCGGCGAATGGCTCGGCATCGCCAGCGCGATCGGCAAGCGCGACCTGATCCTCGACGTCACCGCGCATCTGCGCGATCGCGAGCCGGTGCCGGACCTGTGGCTCTGCGCCGCGCCGATCAAGAAGGGCCGGATCGACTGGGTCGCGGAGAAAGCATGCGAACTGGGTGTCGCGCGGCTGGTGCCGGTGCTGACCCGGCGCACGGTGATCGACCGGCTCAACGGCGAGCGGCTGCGCGCACATATGGTCGAGGCGGCCGAACAATGCGATCGCACGGCGCTGCCCGAGCTGGCCGAGCCGGTGAAGCTCGATGCCTTGCTCAAATCCTGGCCGGCGGACCGCGCCCTGTTCTTCGCCGACGAGACCGGCGGCACCCCCGCTGCCGAGGCAATGGCTGCGCACAACGGGCCTGCCGCCATCCTGATCGGTCCCGAAGGCGGCTTCGATGATACCGAGCGCGAGGCGATCCGGTCGTTGCCTTCCGCGGTCGGTATCGGTCTCGGCCCGCGCATCCTGCGGGCCGAGACCGCGGCGTGCGCCGCCGTCTCGATCTGGATGACCGCGGCGGGTGACTGGCGGAACGGCTAGCGGAACCGTTTCGCGCTCGCTACATGCGCGCAATGACGACGAAGACCGTTACGGACAAGAACGCAGCGGTCATCGAAGACCGCCAGCAGCTGATCGATTTCTTTGCCAAGGGCGAGAAGCCCGTGGAACGCTGGCGCATCGGCACCGAGCATGAGAAATTCGTCTATCGCACCGCCGATCACCGCGCACCGTCCTGGGAAGAACCGGGCGGCATTCGCGACCTGCTCGAGGGGCTGACCGAGTTCGGCTGGAAGCCGGTCGAGGAAGGCGGCAAGATCATCGCGCTGACCGGCGCCGACGGTTCGGTCAGCCTCGAGCCCGCGGGGCAGTTCGAATTGTCGGGCGCGCCGCTCGACAATCTGCACGAGACCTGCGCCGAGACCGGCCGCCACCTGCAGCAGGTCAAGACGATCGGCGACCGGCTCGGTCTGGGTTTCCTCGGCCTCGGCATGTGGCCCGACAAGAGCCGCGCCGAGCTGCCGATCATGCCCAAGGGCCGCTATGCGATCATGTTGCGGCACATGCCGCGCGTTGGCTCGCTCGGGCTCGACATGATGCTCCGGACCTGCACGATCCAGGTCAATCTCGACTACGCGTCCGAAGCCGACATGGTGAAGAAGTTCCGCGTCGGGCTGGCGCTGCAGCCGCTGGCGACTGCGTTGTTCGCCAACTCGCCCTTCACCGAAGGCAAGCCCAACGGCATGCTCTCCTACCGCAGCCATATCTGGTCGGACACCGACCCGGCGCGCACCGGCATGCTGCCCTTCGTGTTCGAGGACGGGTTCGGCTATGAACGCTATGCCGATTACGCGCTCGATGTGCCGATGTACTTCGTCTATCGCGACGGCCAGTATCTCGACGCTTCGGGCCTCAGCTTCCGCGATTTCCTGAAGGGCGAGCTGTCGATCCTGCCCGGCGAGAAGGCGACGATCGAGGATTTCTCCGACCATCTCTCGACCGCTTTTCCCGAAGTGCGGCTCAAGACCTTCCTCGAGATGCGCGGTGCCGATGGCGGGCCATGGGGCCGGATCTGCGCACTGCCGGCCTTGTGGGTTGGCCTGCTCTACGACCAGGGAGCGCTCGATGCGGCATGGGATCTGGTCAAGGGCTGGGACATGGCCGAGCGCGAGGATTTGCGGAACTCGGTCCCAAAGCTCGCACTCGACGCGCCGTTGCCGGGTGGCGGCAAGCTCCGCGACATTGCCGGTGAAGTGCTCGACATCGCGCATGCCGGGCTCGCGGCGCGGGCGCGGACCGATGCCGGCGGGTCGAACGAGACCGGCTTCCTCGATCCACTCCGCGAAGTGGTGCGCTCGGGCAAGGTCCCGGCGGAGCTGCTGCTCGATCGCTATAATGGCGAATGGGGCGGCGACATCTCGAAGATCTACGACGAGATGAGCTTCTAGTTCGTCACCCCGGACTTGATCCGGGGTCCCGCTTTATCGACCGTCCAGGAAGAAGCCGGATGCCGGATCAAGTCCGGCATGACGGTCTATGGGGCGACCGCCGCCTTCTTCCCCGTCACCCATTGGAAGAAGCGCGGGACCAGCCCGTTACGCTCCATCCACTGATAATATTCCTCGTACGCCGGATCGGCGCGCAAATGGCGCTCCTCGGTCCGCGCGCGCCAGTAATAGACGCCCGCGACGACCAGCATGATCGCGGTCGATCGCACGGCGTCGAGCCAGCTCCCGGTGGTCAGGAAGGGCAGGGTGGCGATCAGCCAGAACAGGTTCTTCGACAGATAGGCCGGGTGGCGGGAGAAGGTGTAGGGGCCGTTGGTCAGGATGCCGCGATTGGTCAGGTTCGAAAAGCGGATGCCGAACGTCACCGTCGCCCAGGCGTAGACGGCGGTGAGCAGCACCAGCACGGTCCCGAATGCGCCGAGCACGATCGGATAATCGGCGAACCAGGTCGACCAGCCATTCTCGCCATAAGTGCCGGGATGGTAATCGAGCGGGCCGCCATCGCCCATCAGCACGAAGGGCGGATAGCAGATCAACGCCGCCATCCAGCCCGCGGCATAGGGGTTGGCGGTACGGATGTGCGAATCGAGCGGGCGGAACGCGACGAGGTAGCCGGCGGTCGCGAAGGCGACGTCGACCAGGAACATGAAGGTGATCAGCCAGTTGGCGAGCGCCACCGGGTTGGAGAACATCTCGCTGAAATCGCCGCGGACGAAATCGGCAAAGCCCGGCGGGACGATCGCGAGCATGAAAGCGGTGAAGAACATCTTCACACCCCAGCTCTTGAGGTGGTTCCAGATCGCTTCCTGGTCGATCGGTTCCTTCAAGCCCATCAGCCAGGCGCCGAGCGACCAGCAGCCGTCCTTGGGCTCGACCATGCGGCGATCGAGCCAGAGCGTATAGGGGATCGACGCCACGAACATGATCGGCGCCAGCCACATGAAGCACCACATGGCGAACTGGAAGCGGCCTTCCCAATAGAAGCGGCCGAGCGCGTAGACGCAGGCGATCCCCGCCCAGGTCAGCCACAGGCCGGCAAGCTTGGTGATCGAGGTATCGAGCGTATCGCGCCACGGCCTGGGATTGGCCCAGTCGATCCCGGTCGACGGATTGCGATGCACCTTGTCGACGAACACCGACCACAGGATCATCGGCAGGGCGGTCGCCGCGACATTGACGAGCGCCGCATAGGGCCCGTCCATCCCGAAATAGCGCGCGATCCCGATCCACGTGACCAGCCCGAGCAGGCCGACGATGCCGGTACCGGTCGAGACGGCCGACTTGGGGCGCGGATCGGCCTTGACGGCCGTACCCAGAACGGGATCGTGATACATGCGCGCGGATGTACGCGCGGAATGGTAAGCAAGCCGTGAAGGATGTCCGGGTTGCGTGGCTGCCGCGCTTTCGCTACCTCGCGGGTCGCTCCGGCGATGGGCGGGTATAGCACAATGGTAGTGCAGCAGCCTTCCAAGCTATTTGCCTACCTGCTCATACGTTCTCATAGCTTCTCAAAAGTACGGTAAGTCAATAACTTACTGGAAATTGGCCGTCTCATCTGGCACATATCTTCTCACTCCTGCGCCTCGCATTTGAGAGACAGATTGGAGACAGATTGTGCCAACGGTTCATCTTACCGACCTATCGGTAAAGGCCCTCAAGGCCTCTGATAAGTACGTCACCTATTGGTCCGACACGACGCCTGGGTTCGGTATCCGTGTCGGCAAACGGAGCCGCACTTGGACGGTCATGCGCGGACGCACGCGGGAGCGCGTGGGCATCGGGCGGTATCCGGACATCTCGCTATCGGACGCGCGCAAGGAGGCACTGCGACTTCTCTCAGAAGAGAGCGGTGTGCCAAAGCCTGTTCCGAAGTCCTTCAAGGACGCTCGTGGCGAGTTCCTTGAGGAGCATTACCGCGACAAGGCGCCGCGTACCAAATACAACGTCACCAAGCTATTAGAGCGGCACTTCAAGAAGCTCGAACATCGTCAGCTAAGCGCTTCGCAAGCCCTCCCGAAACACGACATTAGCTGGCGTAAGCCTTCGCGTTGCTGAAAGTACCGGTCTGCCGCGTATCCAGCCGCCTTTCAACGCATTCGGCTCAATAGACGAAGTCGGTAAACTCGAACTCGAGTCCGCGCGCCGCGCGAAGCGCCGATCGCAACACCCCCCGATAGCGTTCGTGGCACTCATGCAGGAACTCACTCTCCGCCATGTCCAGTGGTGACAGGCCGAACGAGAAGACGTCGCAGTCCGCATCGCCGACGAGTGGCGCCGGCTCCGGTCCGATCGGGCAGAGGTCCGCGACGGCGGCATCGAAGTCGGGAACGCGGTGAAGCGCGGCGCCAGCCGCGATCAGCTTGGAACGGATCGCCGCGAGATGAGGATCGACTGCCGCACGGCCGGGCATACGCGACACGGCGACGGCCGCATCGGCATAGACCTTGGCGATAGTCGGAAGTCCGGCCCTGCGCATGGCCGCCTCGATGGCGTCGCGACCCGTTCCGACCATCCCTCGCATCGCAAAAGCGAGGCAACAGAACGCGTATCCCCGGTTCGTGCTTCTACGGAAGCCCTTGAGGCGTCCTCTGGCCGGCTCGCCGAAGTCGGACGTCGGCGTCAGCCGCGCGAACCCTGCATCCACGAGGTTCAGCGCCACGTCCGCGAGTTTGTGCGTGAGATTCAGGTTCTCCCGAATTTCCTTGATTCCTGTCGCGTAGGCGATCACGTGCGGGGCCACTGAATAGGTGGTCAGCGCCGGATCGTAGAGCTGCTCGCGCCGCTCCGCCTCCTTCAGACGCCAGGTGACGACGTCCTCGCCCGCTGGCCGCATCGCCAGCCACGCGGTGGTCGCCGCGTCCTCGGCAGCCAACGCCCGACCTTCGAGCAGGGACCCCTCCGACACCGGCTGTCGCGCAAGGTGGACGGAGCCGGCGTCGAAGCGCACGAAGATGAACGGCTGCCGTTCGTCGAGCCCGCCGTCGCTCGTGACCTTGATGCCGGTACTGAACGCCATCGACCAGCGCTCGCCCGAGGGCACGGTCCGGGCCTCCGGCAGCAAATACTTGTAGTAGGACGGAAACAGGATCGAGCGGTCGCGGTCGAATAGCTCGAGCACCTGGACGAAGGTCGTGTCCATCCGCTTGTCGGGCGTCGCGAGGATCGCGTCGTAGGTCCTGAACATCAGGTCGAGATAGCTGCGCCCCCAGACCGTCGCGACGAGGTCGCGCCAGTGCTGCGCCTCGTGCTCGTAGATCTCCCATCCCCTCGGCGCGCCGTCGCCTGCTTGGGCGTCGTCGATCTCGCGGCGGGTAGCACCGTTCAGATCGACGAACAGGGTATGGGGATTAATGCTTCCCAGCGTGTGCATCTCGGGAATGATCTCAGCCATGCGCGGGCTTTAGCAGGCCCTGAAGCCGAGGGAACGTGGTCTGGCGAAGGATAGCGGCCTGCATCAGTGAGTTTTCCGGCGGGACGCGTCCTTTCTGGTCTAGTGCGTCGTCTCGGCCATTTAGCGGTCGCAACACTTATCTCGGTCAACTCCGGCATACGCTTGCCTGACCGAATGGCGGCTTTCGGGATCGCCGCCAATGCCCCCGAATGACCAACCTTGGGGCGCGTTGCTGACGGTCCATCGACGATGCTAATCTCACTGTCGACACGTCGTTCGGGCCGGCGGCGGTGGCAGCGATCCGCCGCCTTTGCCGCTTCAGTGCATCGGGCGCCGGACGATGCAACGGTTTGTCCGATCAAGGGAGGCAATCAACCCGCTCCTGTGGGTGACGCGCTTGCCGGGTTAGCCACATCCCGGCCCGGGCCTATTGGTCGAACTTATATTCGTTCAGATCTTTCCACTTAACGCTTTCAGAATCTACGCCGTATTCCTCAATAAACCCGTTAAATTGTTTGGCGTGATATTCCGCATCACCCTCACGAATGATCAAAGTAAATCCGCCAACCGGAGAACGCTTGTATCTTCTCAGGGCATAATCATCGTTCTTGCCGAATATCACGTATTCGTACTCATCAAGATCGTCAAAACTCCATGCCAACTTTTTACCGGTCTTACGTTCGACATCAGGCCCCGAAATATCGATCAGAGCGGCTTCTTTATAGAGACCTTCCGGCCAATCGGCTTGTTCCACTTCTACCTCTGCGTATTGCGCAAAATAATCACCGGAATTGTTGCCATATCTCCTCTCGGCGTGTCCACCACGGTGACGCCCGGCTGCCCTGCGACCCATCGGGGCTGGCCGGGAACACTGCCCTGGAAGGGGGGGACGATGGTCATGAACTCCACACCGCGTTGATTGGGGGCCAGCGGACCGGAATATGCCTTTACCGAAGCGATACCGCCCAGCTTGAAAGGTGCGTATCCCCCCATTATGCCCGTCGCCTCCTGAAGGCGAGCATCCTCCGGCGTTTGCGTGTCACTCTCTTCACGACGATAGGGGCCGAACAATTTGAACCCGCCCGATAGGATATCTGGAACGGGCGGCACCAGGGAGCCGAGGCCCTCCATCTGCAATTGATAGTAATAGCCCGGCTGGCCCGGGGCTAGCTCAAAGCCCTTCTCCATTGCCATCTGGGCTTGCAGCATTCCCGCCGTTGCAAGATCGGCTGGGCGCCCGATCCCCGGATCGCCGGTAGTCCACATTCTCCGGACGAGACGGTCGATCTCTCTATCCTCCGCTCCGATCCCCCCTTGTTCTTCATCGGGCTCGACCGTCTGGTCCTCACCACGGTAAACTCGGGGCAGGGGCTCTACTTCCTGAAGCCCGCTTGGGTCACGGCTGCTGATCGGACTGTTACCGACATAGGCGTACAAATTGGCCTGATCCTTGTACCCGATCGGGTCGGTCTGCATGAACCGTCCCAGCGTGGCCGAGTACATTCGAGCCTTGTAATAATAGAGGCCCAGTTGGTTTAGATGGAGCTGGCCGGTAAAGCCGAAATCCGGGATCAATCCCGTAAACGTGGACGACATCACGCCGTATTCGTCGTACGCGCTCTTGCCGATGGTCACGCCGCTGGCGTCGACGGCTGAGACGATCGACCCCAGATAGTCGCGCTGCAGCGCCATCGGGTTGGCAAGACTCGAACTCGAATACCAGATAAGTGGGTTGTCCTCGCCCGGTCCATGGACGTAGCGCCTGTTGAACCCGATGCCGCCCGAGGACGGCACGTTATACCGGACCACCATGGCGTCGCCGTCATAGAGATACTGCCATTGGCCGCCGCCATTGCTGCCGTAGCGGTTGATCCGCCACAACCGGCCCATCGGATCATAAATGAGGGTGTAGGCCTTGCCGTCTACCACCGCACTGGTCATCCGGCTTTCGACGTCGTAACCATAGGTGTTGCCGCCATCGGAAGTCAGATTACCGTTGTCGTCGTACTGATAAGCGTTCGTGTTGACCGCGGTATATTGGTTGAGACCATTTACCGCATAATCCAATGATCGTGTCGCGTAGCCCGTGAAGGCATAGGAATCATTGGATCCGGCCTTGCTGGTGATCTGATCGGCGAAGTTGTAATCGAACGTCGTGGTGACATCATTCGTTGGTGGAGGAGGCGCGCCGGAACCCTCCGGCAAGTCATCGGTCCAGGTCCTGACGCGCGACTTCGCATCATAGCTGTAGTTCGACGTCACCAGCCCACGCGTTTGACTCGACAGTCGCAATTGCTTGTCGAAGACCGCCGACACGACAACATTCGTGCCCGACTCCTTGATAGAGATCAGTCGATCGAGGCCGTCATAGTCATAGGTGAAAAACGCGAGATCGGGATAGGTTAGCTGCGCGAGGTTGCCGTCAGCGTCATAGCTATAGCTGAGCGTTCTGGGCGCCCCGTCCATATCATTGGTCGTGTTGCTCAGCCGACCCGTACTGGTATAGGTATTCGTAATGCCTGCGCCGGTATCCGACGAGAAACGCGCGTAGGTCTGAAGGCTGCGTCCATCATACCCGTAATACACATCCTCGGCGGTCGTACCGGGAATGTCTTTGAAGATTATCCGGCCGACGCTGTCATAGACATAGCCGATCGTGCGGCCGTCACGTTTGCGCTTTGCCAGCGCGTTGCCGGTCGCATCATAGGTATAGCCCTCATAGTCTGTGGTACTGACCGCGCCGGACGTCGCGAGAGCGGTCGCCTGCGTGGAGTCATCAAAGCTGGTCGGCCGTGTCTTCGAGGGAAAGCTCGAACGGATTCTACGATCAAACCCGTCATAGATGTATCGGGTTTTGTTGCCGTTCGCGTCGATATAGTAATCCTGCAATCCATTAGGCGTAAAACTTTGGGAGAAAACCGCCGAGTTGAGCGGTGTTCCGACGCCCCGCCGCTCTTGGATCATCCTGCCCCGATTGTCGTAGGCATATTTCGTGATCCTGTCGGGCACGTCGGTGCCCGTCACTGGCTGGCAGGCATCGGTCGGTAAGGCCGAGAAGCTGCTCGCGGTCATGCGCAGCGTCGAGCATTCCACCAGCCCAAGCGCTCCGTAGCTGAATTGAACGACTTTCGTCGTGACACCGCCGCCGGACAATGTTTCCTTCAGCTTGCGCCCTTCGGCGTCGTATTCGATGTCGAGCACGGTTTTGACGTCAAAGTCGGACCAGTTGACCGGATCAATGTTTTCCGGTTGCCAGTTCAGTAATTCACCAGTTTCTACCCTGACCAGGTTCCCCGACCCGTCGTACGTCTTGCGGATGGCCGAAAACCGAAGGGGGCCGCTACCGTCGGGATCCGGCGAGATTGTCCCGACGATCTGCCTTGCGGCGTTGAACCGGTTGCCCGATGTGAACGGACTGGGCACGCTTTGGGCTAGACTTGCCTCGGGAAGCATGATGCAAGCCAGAGTGAGCGCAGCAAGGAGCCGCATTGCCGCCGCGCCGGAGAACATGCGAAGCATGTGAAGTCCCCTGTTTATCGAAAAGGCAGATCTACGGACAGGTCGTCACACCGGCCCGCGGAAGCGTCTTGCTGATTTGATTTCCGACGTCGTCATAGCCGAAGCAGGTCACCAGATTGGTGCCCCCCACATCGACAACCGATTTGTTGTTCGCCAAAGCCTTAGCGCTCGAATAGTCAAACGCCGTGACCGTGCTGCTACTCGCATCGATCTTGGTCGTGACCGAGGTTTGTAGATAGACGGTGGCACCGTCGGTGGCCGTGAAAGCGCCGTAAGCAGTGGTCGTCTGCGGACAGACGCCAACTGATAATGCGCACGTGCCCGCCGCGTTGAGGCCTGCAGTACCGCTTTCCGGACCGCCCGTTAGCGACGACCACGTATAACTGCGCCGATAATTGTTGGGGTCGATCGTGTAACTCGTTTTGTTGCACGTCTTCATGGTCGAGGGTGTGCACGACGACGGATAGGACGCCGTCGAAATGATCGCGGGAGCCGGCGCCGAGGGTTTCGCAACCTGGGTGGTGCTCAGAATATTGCCGCGATCGTCATAAGAGATGAGCGTATAATTTCCCTCCGGAAGCGTGACCTTTTGAACGCGTGCAAACGTATCGTATTCCATCGCTACGACACCGTTTTCCGGATTGGTGACTTTCGACAACAGCCGGGCCTGAGGACGATCGCTGTCGTCATCCAGATTCATGCCGAACTGCTGATAGCTGGTCGTCGCGCCGACGGCATTCGTCGCCTTGTAGGTGACGTGCCCGTCCGGCTCCATGACCCATGCATAGGTCGTCGCATAACCCCTGGAATCGGTCTTTTTGGCGACAGTCGGAGTCAGCGGCAGGTAGCCGTAGCCCCAAGGAGGTGAAGCGTATTCGACGACGAATTCCGGCGTCGTCGGATAGGACGCCTGGAAAGGAGATCGCAAGAGACCGCTCCAGGTATCATAGGTAAAGGTCCGCGAAATGCCCGCGGCATTGACTGCCGTGAGCTGTCCGCCTGTGTAGGAATAGTTGGCGGTAGACAGCGTCGATGCCGTGCAGGTCGTTGGGGTTTGCGGACAGAGAGTCTTCACACCTTCGACCGACGCGAGGGTCAATCGCGATTGATTGGTGACGCCGGTCGACCCATTATCGCGGTAATTGAATCGGAAACCGTAGCCGAATGAGTTGGTCACCCATTTCAGCCGGCTCACCGGTTCCACGTTGCCGCTGTAGATATATCCTGCCAGCTCGTACGCGAAATAAAGTCTCGATCCATCGCGGCGCTGGGTCGACGTCGCATAATAGCAATAGGTAACGTAGCTGCACACGGTAGTAGAAAAAGTGGTAACGTCCCCATCTTTCGACGTGAAGATGAAGGTATTTGGTCCGGTCGTCATCTGCTCGAGCGTGCTGCCATCACCTCGTAGATTGACGTAGGTGCCGCTGGTCAGCCTGAAGCTGTGAACCTCCTGCCCCAGGACAACGTCCGCGTCGATCATGCCACTGCCCGCCGGGCCGGCGCTCACGACGTAAAATTTATAATTGTGCTCCCAAACCCCGAAACTCGGATAGCCCGAGACCCCCAGCGCCGAGGACCGGGTGATACGGTCCAGTTGCATGAAGTTTGGTGAGGATGGCTGCCCCAGCGACAGGTCCGTCTGACCATAGACCAGATAGCCGGAGGTGGTGTCGACGCCGTTGACGACGACTTCCTGGATGGGAGGCTGGAGCCCGACACCCACTCCCTGCGCTTCGGCGCGCCCTGCAACGCAGACACCAAAGACTAATAATATGCAGGTAATCCAATAACCACGCATAGCTGTCTCTTTCCAAAAGATCGCCTATTGGACTCTCGGTCCGAGCGCCCAAATGCGATCGGTAACCAGCTTACTTATGAATCATGGAGCACCGGTCACGTTGACATTGACGCGGTTGTCAGCCTTGTCGAAGCTGTAATTGGAGACGACATTTGAATTGACCGTCCCCGAGTGCTGCACTTGAATCAGCCGCCCTTTGGCGTCGTAAGTGTAATTGATCGTCTCGTTGCCCCAACCGCCGTCCGCGATTGCAGTACCGGTCCCAAGCGCGGCAACCGTGACCGAAAAGGCTGCCACCGCGAGCACGGTTTTCCATCGAGACATCCAAGAATCTCCCTGTTCGGCGCGCCCCTTCATCGCGACTCACCAGCCCGTCGAAGCACGGCATTTATTCTACAGCAGGGCGACTGGCGGGTCGCGGGTACGTTCAAAGCGAACCATTTTTCGTCCCACCCCGGTTGGAGGGACAAAGTAGAATTTCTGCGCCGGAGCAATCCGTTCCGGCGGGCTTAGAGGGAATACGTCGCCGATGCGGCATAGCCGGCCGATGCAGCGCAGCCCCATCACTGAACTTGGCGGTAGATTGGCTGCGGCGGACCGAGCGTACGGCAGCTTCCGGGAGCGTAAACAGTCAATCAAGCGACCGACTTTGGGGCGCATTGCTGCCGGAACGCGGATCGATTTTGAGTAACCACTTTCCACCCATTGTCGGCCACTCAGTCATTGTGTCGAAAGCGGTCATTTATTGGTTCACGACCTAGCCCGGCACGCCCCGTCGTCTTATCATCCGCTCGCGTTTGGGATCGGTGCGCCCCGCTCTACGAAAGGGCTTGATGAGCAACGATCATCTGTAGATATGGGGCTTGAGGTTTCGGAGCCAGAAAAGAGCCAGAACCAGTTCGGGACGGTATCTAAGGCTTTGAGAACGCGGGTATAGCACAATGGTAGTGCAGCAGCCTTCCAAGCTGAATACACGGGTTCGATTCCCGTTACCCGCTCCACCTCTCGCCAAGATTTAGCGCAGCTAGATCGCGAAAAGCGAGAGGTCGGCCGGCCTCGCGCAGCGAGGACCGACGGCGCGGCTTTGCCGCGCCGCTCCCTACGCCTCTAACCGCGCTACCAGCCGCTCCCGGATCGCCGGCCACTCATCATCGACGATCGAGAAGAACACCGAGTCCCGCCACGATCCATCCGGCCGCGGCTGGTGCTTGCGGAACGTCCCCTCGAACGTCGCGCCCAGCTTCTTCATCGCCGCCTGCGACCGGGTGTTGCGGATATCGGTCTTGAGCTGGACGCGGACCATCCCGCTGGCAAAGGCATGGTCGAGCAGCAGCAATTTCGCCGCCGGGTTGATCTTCGTCCCCTGCGCGGCGGGTACGTACCAGGTGCCGCCGATCTCCACGCCATGCTGCGGCGCGCGGATATCGAGATAGCAGCTCTGCCCGACGACATTGCCGGCGGGATCGATCACCACGTGCGGGATCCAGCGGCCGGCATCGCGCTCGCCGAGCAACCAGTCGAAATAGGCGTCGAAGCCCTGCGCGATATTGAACGGTTGCAGCGTCCAGATCTCGGGCGCCGACCCCGCCGCCGCCAGTGCCGTGCGATGGCGTTCCTCGGTCGGCTCGAGCGTGACGTGCGCGTTGGACAGGATCGTCGGGGTCAGCGTCGCGGCCATGCCTAGCCCTTCTGCGCGGCGGCGCGGATCGCGTCGAGCGTGGTGGTCGGGGTGATCGCCTGCGGGTCGAGCCGGCAATGCAGGATCGCCGGCTTGCCCGACGCCAATGCGCGTTCGAAGGCGGGCGCGAACTCCGCTGTGGTCGTCACCGTCTCGCCATGCCCGCCATAAGCGCGCGCCAAAGCAGCGAAATCGGGATTGGTCAGGTCGGTCGCCGAGGTGCGGCCGGGGAAGGTCTTTTCCTGGTGCATCCGGATCGTGCCGTAGATGCCGTTGTCGAGGATCATCACCATCAGCGGGATGCCGTGATGCACAGCGGTCGCGAACTCCTGGCCGTTCATTAGGAAGTCGCCATCGCCGGCGATCGTCAGCACGATGCTGCCGGGCTTCTGGCGCTTGGCCATCACCCCGGCGGGCAAGCCATAGCCCATCGAGCCGCTGGTCGGCGCGAGCTGGGTGCCGAAATCGCGGAAGCGATAGTAACGATGGATCCAGCTCGCGAAATTGCCCGCGCCGTTGCAGATCACCGCATCGGCCGGCAGGCGGTCGCGCAGCCAGCCCATCACCTCGCCATATTGGAAGTCGCCGGGCACCGGCGGCGGAGTATCGGACCAGGCATGATAGTCCGCGCGCGCCGCCTCGCGGTTGGCACCCCAGCTCGGGTTTGCCTCGATCGCGGCGATCGCGGCGAAGAAGGCGCCCGGCGTGGCGTTGATCGCCAGCGTCGGCTGGTAGATGCGACCCAATTCCATCGGGTCGGGATGGACATGGACCAGCTTCTGCGCGCCCGCCGGAATGTCGAGCAACGTATAGGATTGCGAGGCGATTTCCGACATCCGCCCGCCAATCAGCAGGACGAGGTCGGCTGCCTTGATCCGCTCGATCAGCTTGGGGTTCACGCCCAACCCGAGGTCGCCGATGAAATGTTCGTCGGTCGCCGGGAAAAGCGGCGCGCGGCGGAATTGCGCGGTGACGGGCAGGTCGAAGCGGTGCGCGAACGCGATCATCGCGTCGCGTGCCTGTGGCGTCCAGCGCGAGCCGCCAACGATCGCGAGCGGTGCCTTGGCGGAGGCGAGCAGCTCGCCGAGTGCGTCGATATCGGCAGGCGAGGGCGTCGCATCGACCGGTTCGACCCGCGGCGCATCGGGGACGTCGGCCTCGTCGTCGAGCATGTCCTCGGGGAGCGCGATCACCACCGGACCGGGCCGCCCCTGCATCGCGATGCGGAAGGCGCGCGCGATGATCTCGGGAATGCGGTCGGCATCGTCGATCTCGACCACCCATTTGGCCAAGGCGCCGAACGCGGCGCGATAGTCGAGTTCCTGGAATGCTTCGCGATCGCGCATGCCGCGCTCGATCTGGCCGACGAACAGGATCATCGGGGTCGAATCCTGCATCGCGATGTGCAGCCCCGGCGAGGCATTGGTCGCCCCCGGCCCGCGCGTCACGAAGCAGATGCCCGGCCGCCCGGTCAGCTTGCCGTACGCCTCGGCCATCATCGCCGCGCCACCCTCGGCGCGGCAGGTGAGCAGGTCGATCCCGCTCCCGATCAGCGCGTCGAGCACCGAGAGGTAGGATTCACCAGGCACGCACGCGGCGCGGTCGACGCCCTGCGCGACGAGCTGGTCGACAAGGATGCGCGCAGCGGTGCGATTGGTCATGCGATATGTACTGCCTTGGTCGTCAGATGCGCCATGATGCCCTCGGGCCCGTCCTCCGAGCCGAAGCCCGATTCCTTCATGCCGCCGAACGGCGAATCGGGCCAGGTCATGCGTACCTGGTTGATCCCCAGCATGCCCGCCTCGACCGTCTCGGCGAGGATGTTCTGCCGCCGGCCGCTCTCGGTGAAGCAATAAGCCGCGAGGCCGAAGGGCAAGCGGTTTGCTTCGGCGATCGCGTCCGCGTCGGTCGCGAACGGCCGGATCAAGGCGAGCGGGCCGAACGGCTCGTCGTTCATTGCCTTCGCCTCGAGCGGGATATCGGCGATCACGGTCGGCTGGAAGAAGAAGCCGCCATTGGCGGTTTCGGCTTCGCCGCCGGCGAGCACGCGTGCGCCGATCGAACGGGCGTCCTCGACCATCGCCGCGATCGCATCGGGGCGGCGCGGATTGGCGAGCGGGCCCATCTGGTTGGCGGCGTCGAGGCCGTCGCCGATCTTCATCTTCTTCGTCCGCTCGGCAAAGCCTTGCGCGAACGCCTCGTAAATCCCTTCCTGGACGTGGAAGCGGGTGGGGGCGACGCAGACCTGGCCGGCGTTGCGGAACTTGTGCGCGACGAGCGTGTCGAGCGTCTTCTCGAGATCGCAATCGTCGAACACCAGCACCGGCGAATGGCCGCCCAGCTCCATCGTCATTCGCATCACGCTGTCCGAAGCGAGCTTCATCAGATGCTTGCCGACCGGGACCGAGCCGGTGAAGCTCAACTTGCGCGTGACCGGCGAGCCGAGCAGGTGGCGCGAGATCGTGTCGGGCACGCCGAACACCATCTGCGCGACATTGCCGGGGAGGCCCGCATCCTGGAAGCAGCGCATCATCTCGCACGCACTGCCGGGGGTTTCCTCGGACGGCTTGAGGATGATCGAGCAGCCTGCCGCGATCGCCGGCGCGATCTTGCGCACGACGTTGAGCGCCGGGAAGTTCCACGCGCAGAACGCCGCGACCGGGCCGACCGGGTGGTGGAGCACCATGCTCCGCATCCCCGCCGGGCGCATCAGCACGCGGCCATAGACGCGCACTGCCTCGCCGGCATGGAATTCGAGCATCGCGGCGGCGGCCATGACTTCGCCCTTGGCTTCGGCGACGGGCTTGCCTTCCTCCATCGTTGCGATGCGGGCGATGTCGTCGGCGCGTTCGCGGACGATCGCGGCGGTCTTGTTGAGCACGGCGGCGCGCGCCTCGGGCGCCACCGCGCGCCATGCCTTGAACCCGGCGTCGGCGGCGGCCAGCGCGCGGTCGAGATCGGCGATCGTCGCCAGCGGCAGGTCGCCCTGGCCCGCGCCGGTCGCGGGGTTGAGCACCGAATGCACGTCGCGCCCCTCGGTCCCCAGCCACTCGCCATCGATGTAAAGGCCAAGCCGGGCGGAATAGGTCATGGGATGCTCCTGCGGGGGAAAGTGCTGGGCGTCATCTAGACTGTGACGCTCCCGGTTCAAGCCACCGGCGTCGGATCGCCCTCAACAAGTTCGCGCCACAGCATCACCAGCACCGCCATTGTCGCGGGTCCGACGAACAATCCGAGCAGGCCAAGCGTCTCGACGCCGCCAAGGATTCCGACCAATGCCCAGAAGAATGGGAGCTTGGTCGCGCTGCCGATCAGCGCCGGCCGGACGAAATGGCCGGCGACGAATTCGACCGCGAAGCCGATCACGATGATCGCGATCGCCGCGCCTGGCGATCCCTGCGACAGCACCAGCAACGCCGCGAAGCCGAACGCGACCGGGGCAGCCAGCGGGATCATCGCGGCGATCGCGGTGACCGCGCCGAGCAGGATCGGATGCGGCACGCCGAGGAAGAAATAGACCACGGCCATGATCGCGCCGACGCCGAGCCCGACCAGCACCAGCCCGTCGATCGTCCCGCGCACCGAGGCGAGCGCCTGTTGCCCGATCCGCTCGCCTTGCGGCCCGAGCAGCTTCGCGCTGGCGGTGCGTGCCTGCGCGGCCAGCGCGTCGCGGTCGCGGATCAGGAAGAACAGCGCGATCAGGGTGAAGCCGAACACGATGGCGCGATGGCCGACGCCCAGCACCTGCTCGCGCGCGCCAAGCAGCACGCCACTGAACGATTCGAACAAATGGTGAGCGGCGGCAGGGTCGGACAGATTGGCGTTCCACCACCCCATTGCCTCTGCGCTGTAGGGCAGGTTGGCGAGCCAGGCCGGGGGCGGCACGCCGTTCCGCTGGGCGTCCATCACCCAGGCCGCGACATCGCGTGCCTCATGCGCCGCCTGGGTGATGCCGATGGCGATCGGTACCAGCACGATGAGGGCGAAGGCGAGCGTGAAGGCGGCGGCGACGAGGCTGCGGCGCGGGAAGCGGCGTTCGGCCCGCTCGACGAGCGGATCGAGCGCAACCGCGATGACCACGGCCCAGATCACCGCGGGCAGGAAAGCATGGATCACCCACAGACCCAGAAGCCCGAGCAAGATGATCAGAGTGAGTCTGACGGTCGACTGGCGCTTGGACGGGAGCGGTGCGTCGGTCATTCGGCGGCGGCCTCCAGGCTGTAGCCGCGAGCGAAGCGGCGCTGTTCGATCCGGCCCGCCTCCAGCTCGCCGGCGAGCGCGGCCAGCGCCGCGTCGAGATCGTGGCGGCGCCCGCACAGGAACATGTCGACCGCTGCATAGCCGCGCTCGGGCCAGGAATGGATCGAGATGTGCGATTCGGCGAGCAGCGCCACGCCGGTCACGCCCTGGCCGGTGCCGAAGCCATGGATCCTGATGTCGAGCAGGGTCGCGTCGGCGGCGGCGACCGCGGCGCGCAAGGCGGCCTCGATCCGCGCCTCGGAATCGAGGTGACGGCATTCGAACAATTCGGCGAGAAGGTGCGTGCCGCTGAAATCCACCGCCACGTCCTACGCCAGTACCGAGCGATGGGAAATGCCGAGATGCGTCATCGCATCCTCGGCGGCGCGAATGCCGCGATATTGCGCTTCCTCGAACAGCGACAGGCCGCTGAGGTCCGAATGCGCGAAGAACACCGGCGGGCGCGGCGCCGCGGCCGCCTCGCGCGCGCCGCTCCAGAAGAAGCCGGGGACGGGGCGGATCATCGCATGACCCCAGCGCCAGACGTCGATCCGCCGGATCGCGCCCTTGAGGTCGGGATTGGTCCGCAGCAAATCGTCGCGGACCATGTTCTGCCAATGGTCGAGCGGGCGGTCGAGCAATTGCCGGCGCGCTTCGGCGGGCGGCATGTCCGACAGCGGCAGATACCAGCTCAGCACGCTTGGCCCAGGCACGCGGTCGAGCGACTGGTGAGTGTCGACGACATAACCGAGCGAATTGCTGGTCCAGGACACATTGTCCCAGGCGACCTCGAACCCGGGGCCGGCCGGCGGGCGGTCGACCGTCACCGCGGCGACGATCCATGGCGCATAGTCGAACCCGGTCGCCGGTGGCGCGTCGGCGAGCAGCCGCGCAGTGACGAAGTGCGGGGTCGCCAGCACCACGCTCCCGGCCTCGATCCGCACGCCGCGCCCGCTGGCGACGTCGAGCGCCTCGACGATCGCTTGTCCGTTCGCGGTTGCGACGCGATGAACGATCCTGCCGCAATCGAGCCGGTCCTTGAGCCGCGCCGCCATCCGCCCGACGAGATGGCCATTGCCTTCGGGCCAGGTCAGCACCGCTTCGGGATCGGCATTGGCGGCGAGCCCGCGGCGGCTGGCGAAATAGTGCACGCCTGCCCAGGCCGAGACCTGGTCGGGCTCGGTGCCGTAATCGTCGCGACAGGCATAGCGGACATGCCCGCGCAGGATCGATGAGGTCCAGCCCTGCGCGTCGAGCCAGCCGGCAAAGCTCTGCTTGTCGAGCGCGAGCAGATCGGGGTCGCGCGCGCTCAATTCCATCGGGATGGCGAAGGCGGGGCGGCCCTGGGCATCCTTGCGCGCGCTGAACGCCTTCATCGCGGCGAAGAACGCCTTGAGGTCGGCGACGTCCTTGGTGCTGAGTCCCTTTTGCGGGACGAGCCCGTCCTGCCATTTGCCGAGATAGAACAGGCGCTCGTCGGGATCGGCGACGAGCTGATAGGGGTCATAAACCGGTTTGCCGTTCTGCCAGCCGGTGATGATGCCGAGTTGTTCGAGCAGCCGGATCACGCCCTTGGCCTCGGCATTGGGCAGCGGCAGATAATGCGCGCCGAGCGGGTAAGCGGACACCGCGTTCTTGCTCGACCGGGCATTGCCGCCGGTGCGGTCTTCGAGCTCGAACAGGCGGAAATCGGTCACACCGGCATCGGCCAGGGTCCAGGCGGCCGCCAGCCCCGCCACGCCGCCACCGACGATCGCGACGCGGGTCTTCACCGTCTCGCTTGCCGCCGGGAAGCCACCGGCCCTCAGCCTGTGTCCGCGGGCGAAATCCGCGCCGCCGAGCGTGCCGGGGGTCGTCTCGTCGCGTGGCATCAACGCAACCGTCCCTGCACCGATCGCGGCCGCGCCGGCAACCGATCCGGCGATCAGAGTGCGGCGCGAGACACCCATGTCAGCTCTCGTAGACCGACCATTCGGCCTCGAACTCGCGGACCAGGGCCTGGTTGTCGAGCCGGTTCACCGGCGTTGGCCGCCGCGCCATGTCGGGCGGGAAATGGAAAGCGAGCGCGTCGCTGATCGGGGTCAGGAACTTGAGGCCGGCGGGAAGCGGCCCGGGCGCGCCGATCGGCTGGTTGGAGGCGAGGACGAATCCCCATTCGCCGAAGCTCGGCACATAGACGTGATAGCCTTTGGTGGTCAGCCCGGCCGCTTCGAGCGTGGTCGAGACGGTCCAATAAGCCTTGGGCGCGACCAGCGGCGAGGTGCTCTGCACGCTCAGCACGGCGCCCGGGTTCAGCGCGCGCGCCAGCTCGCGATAGAAGCTGACCGTGTAGAGCTTGCCGATCGCGAAATTGGTCGGGTCGGGAAAGTCGACCAAGGCGGCGTCGAACTTGCGATCATTGGCGCGCAGCCAGCTGAACGCATCGGCGGTGATGACATGCACCTTGGGCGAGTTGAGCGACCCCTTGTTGAGCGCGAGCAGCATCGGGCTCTTGCGGAACAGCTGCGTCATCGCCGGGTCGAGATCGACCAGGGTGACCGACCGCACGCTCGGATATTTGAGGATTTCGCGTACTGCCAGGCCGTCGCCGCCGCCCAGTACCAGCACGTCGCGCAAATTGGGCGCGCGGCTCATCACCGGATGCACCAGGGCCTCGTGATAGCGATATTCGTCGCGCGACGAGAATTGGAGGTTGCCGTTGAGGAAGAGGCGCAGATCATCGCCGCGCTTGGTGATGACGATCCGCTGATAGGGCGTCGCATCGGCATAGATGATCGGGTCGCCATAGGCTGCGACCTCGGCGGTGCGCTCGATCTGCTCCGACGCGAAAAAGCCGCCGATCAGCACCAGCGCGACCATGATCCCGACGACCAGCTCGATCGTCAGCCGCCGCCGCTCGGGCAGCAACAGGATCGCGGCGATCGCGACGCCGACGTTCATCAATCCGAACAGGAATCCGGTGCGGATCAGTCCGAGATGCGGGACGAGGAGAAGCGGAAACAGCAGCGAGGCCGCGAGCGCGCCGACATAGTCGAAGGTCAGCACTTTCGAGACGAGATCGCTGAATTCGAGCCGGTCCTTGAGGATGCGCATCAGGAGCGGGATTTCGAGCCCGACCAGCAGGCCGATCGCGAACACCAGGCCATAGAGCGGCAGACGGAAATCCTGCACGCGGTCGAACATCAGGAACAGGGCTGCGGCCGAGCAGCCGCCGATCGCGGCGATCAGCACCTCGACCCGGACGAATATCGCGAGTTCGTTCTTCTTCACATAGCGCGAGCACCACGACCCCACGCCCATCGCGAACAGATAGGTGCCGATGACGGTCGAGAATTGAGTGACGCTGTCGCCGAGCAGATAGCTGGCGAGCGTGCCGGCGAGCAGCTCGTAGATCAGCCCGCAGGTCGCGACGACAAAGGCCGAGACGAGCAGCAGCGCGCCGGTGCGGGATGGGCGGGAGCCCGGACTTGACGAATTGTCGTTCTGATTCATCGAAATGTTGTTCCGTCACCCCGGCCTTGAGCCGGGGTCCCGCTTCTTCCGGCGTCATGATAAAGCGGGACCCCGGGTCGAGCCCGGGGTGACGATGTACTATCTGCTACCGCTGTTGAATCGAAACCTGGCCAATCACCCATGAATGGCGGCGGAAATGATCATCGCGGTGGCGATCGCGATCGAGCCGGTGAAGATCGCCAGCGCGACGTTCTTCTCGCGGCAGATCTCTCCCCACATGTCGACGGGTGAGATCTTGTCCCACAGCCAGAAGCCGCCGATGAAGATCACCAGGCCGATAGCGGTATAGACCAATGTGGCGATCAGGACGGGAATGGAAATCATGGGTCGTCCCCTCTTGTGTGTTTGTCGCTGTGTGTCCGTGGCTTATTTGTGTGTCGGGCCGTAGCCGCCGAAGAACATCGGGCCGCGCGCCCCGCCGGTGGCGAACGGCGAATAGCCGTCGCGAATGGCATAGACCGAGAGGCCGATGACGCCGAGGCAGAAGATGCCGTAGATCAGGCTATGGCGGCTCATCAGTCGTCGCTGCTCCAGTCGCTGCTATCGTCGCTATCGTCACTGCCGCTCGACAGCACCGCCTTGCGCCGTTTCTCGAAGCCGAGATGCTTGAACATCACGATGATCGGCCAGATCAGGATCACCAGCAGGCCGAGGATGATGTTGCCCCCGAAGATGCCGCCACGCTTGACGGTGACGGTGACCGGAACGGTCGGCAGCGCCGAGAAGCTGCTGGTGCTGCTGTCGCCGAAGATGCTGTGAATGTCCGAGCTGCTGGTCGTGCTGCTCGATGACGAGGACGAGCTTCCCCCGCTCCACTTGCTCGCCTTCAGCGTGACGACGAGATCGTAGCGCCCGCCCGGGATGCTCGACATCGTCACTTCGGGGCGCGGATCGCCTTCGGTCCAGCGGCCGTCGCTGTCATAGCCTTCGTAGAATTCGGCGAGGCCATAGGTATCGACGCTGTCCTGCGTCTTCTGGTCGGTCAGCGAATAGTCGATATCGACCCAGGCATTGTCGATCGTCGATGCATCGGCGTCGACCGATATGCGGTCGCGCGCATTGGGCAGGTCGATGTTGCGGATCACCAGCGTCTTTTCGGGCCCGTCGAGCTGGACGTCGGCATTGGTTGTCGCGACGACGCTTTCGCCTGCGCCCATCCCGGAGATCACGAACAACGTGACGGCAGCGATGATGCCGATGATCCACGACTCGCCCATCATCGAGCGATAGGGCGATGGCTCGTGCGGCGCCGGGCTCGAATATTCCTTGCGGCGATTGGCGATGCCGAACGCCTTTTCCGCGACGCCCCAGTCGAGCATGTCGAGCCGCGTCCAGGTCCGCTCGCCGGCATAATCCTCGCACGCCAGCATCGTGCCGGGGCGGACATAGTCGGTCTCGGTCACCGTCTCGCCGACCGCGACGCGCCAGTAGAATTCGCCGACCACGAACGTGACGCGGACCGGATAGCCGGTGCCGAACGGCGACAGGCTCAGCCCGTCGACCTGCATGACATTGCCCCAGCCCATCGTCGGCAACCGGTCGAGCATGACGCCCAGGCTGAAGCGCCGCCCGTCATCGACCAGGAAGGCATAGCCTTCGTACGGATTGAACAGCAGATATTCGGCCCAGCGCACCTCCTCGTCGGTGCGCTCCATATAGCCGACGACTTCCCAGGTCCGGCCGCGCAATTCGCCGCGTGTGCCGAGCGGGATCTGCGGCGTCTTGAGCGCTTCGTTGGCGCGGGCGATGACCTGGAGGTCGGGGCTGGTCGCGTCGAGCGTCGATCCGCAATGCTCGCACAGCACGCTGACCGTCAGGCCCTGCGCGCGGACGTTGACGATGCCGCCGCAATTGGGGCAGCTGAGCGGCTTGACCGTCGATTTGGGCGGCTCTGGCGGTGCGGCCTGGGGCGCGTCGGGCGCGGGCGGGGCGAGGACCGGATCGTCCATCAGCTGTACGCCGGCATCGGCCAACCCTCGAAGGTGCGCAGCCCGGTCGCGTGCATCTCGGCGAGCGAGACGTAGCGCCCGGCATAGGCCTCGACCTCACCCTTCTGGTCGCGCTGGATGCTGGCGCAGCGGCCTTCGGGCTCCTGCAGGTCGATGCTGACCGCGGTCAGCCCGACCGGGGCGGCGAAGGACAATTCGCCTTCGCTCGCCACGCAGGTGACTTGCTTGGCATCGGCGACGGTGTAGCCGACCCCGTCGATCGTCACCGCCGCGCCGATCTGGATCGGGTTGTTGGCGCGGACATGCTCGAGCACGACCGGCGCCAGCGCGGTCTCGTCGACCTGGCGCAACAGCATATAGCGCCCCATCGATTCGCCGACCCAGCCGGTCGACCCGTCGTCATAGAGCGCCAGCCACTCGTTCCACGCACCGTCGGCGTAGCGCCAGCGCACGCGCCCGATCAGCTCGAAGCCATGAGCGCCGTCGCGGCCATGGACGCCGAGCTGGAGCGGGCTGACGTCGTCGGGCACTTCCGCCACCTTGCCGATCGCCTGCAGATTGCCGCCCGTCCGCAGCACGGTCGAATGGCAATAGTCGCACACCTTGACCGGCAGGTCGGACGACCTGAACCGGATCGGGGCGCCGCAATTGGGGCAGTTGGCGTCGAGCACCGCGGTTTACCGTCAGTTTCCGACGTCAGATCTTGGCCAGCAATTCGGCTTTCTTGGCGTCGAACTCTTCCTGACTGAGCGCGCCGATCGTCACCAGTTTGTGGAGCTTCTCGATCTGCTCATAGGGATCGACCTCGGCCGCCGCGGGAGCTCCGCCGCCCGCCGGTGCCGGCGCCGCGGCGACTCCGCCGAGGCCCGCCGCCATCTGCTGGCCGATCGCGAGGCCGGCCGCCGCGGTTGCGCCGAGCCCGGCCATGCCGCCCTCATTGGCCGCGGCGACCTTGATCGAGTCCGCCGCCTGGAACTTGGCATATTGGTCCATGTTGCCGAGCACGCGCATCTGGCTGCCCTTGTCGAGATATTCCTGCACGTTTTCGGGCAGCGACACGCTCTCGACGAAGAAGGTGCGGCACGACAGGCCCCATTCCTTGAACGCGGCGTCGACCGAGGCCTTGAGCTTTTCCGACATCGCTGCCTGGTTGGCGGCGAGATCGAGGAACGCGATGTCGCTGCCGCCGAGCGCGGTCGCGATCGCGGTGTTGATCACCGCGCGCAGCTGCTGGTCGAGATCGGCATTGGTCAGGCGGTCGAGCGAGCCCATCATCTTGGTGCCGAAGGTCGCGACATCCTCGATCCGGAACGAATAGCTGCCAAAGGCGCGGATGCGGATCGCGCCGAATTCCTTGTCGCGCACCGTGATCGGTTGCGGCGTGCCCCATTTGAGGCCGGTCTGCTCGCGCAGCGAGAAGAAATAGACATCGGCCTTGAACGGGGACTGGAAGCCCTTGTCCCAGTTCATGATCGCGGTGAGCAACGGCAGGTTCTGCGTGGTCAGCGTGTGCTGACCCGCCTGGAACGCATCGGCCAGCTTGCCCTCGTTGTAGAACATCGCGACCTGACCCTCGCGCACGGTCAGCTGCCCGCCATTCTGGATCTCGCGGTCCTGCATCGGATAGCGAATCGCGAGCACGCCCGGCTCGTCGACCCAGTCGATGACGTCGACCAGCTGCTTCTTCAGGAAATCACCCAGACCCATCACGCGTCCTCCATTAGGGGGACGGCCAGTGTATCAGGCTTTGAGCGCGAGGGGAGGGGGAATTGGAAGCGGGCATGTCGTCGCAAACTTCGCACCCCCACGCGTGAGTCACATATTGGCGACTTCGCGAGCTCGGCGGCAGGGGTTGGTGCGTGACGCATGAGGGCTCCTCGGTCGAAAGAACCGAAGCAGAAACACAGAATCGCGAAAGGTTGTATCGAAGCCGCCTCGCGGTGGACCGTGGCCCGTTCCACCGCCGCCTGTCGCCTTAACATCCAGAGCATATCCGCTCGGGATAGGTGGACGCACCGGCAACTGTTACGATATGCGGCGAGGGGGAGCGGATGAGCGACGCGCGCACGCCGGCCGAGCTCGATTTCGAGCGCCGCGCGCTGGAGATATTGGAAGCGAGCTTCGATCTCGACGGTGCCGCGCGCGATGCCTTCGTCTCGCGCGCCTGCGCCGGTGACGAGGGCCTGGCGCGGCGCGTGTGGCGGATGATCGGCTATAGCGAGCATGACGGCGGCGCGGTGCACACCGGTGCGCGCGGCTGGTTGTTCGACGACGCCGTTATCCCGGAGCGCATCGGCCATTTCCGGATCGTGCGCGAGATCGGACGCGGCGGGATGGGCGTGGTGCTGGAGGGCGTGCGCGACGACGGTCTGTTCGACCAGCGCGTCGCGATCAAGCTGGTCCGCGGCAATGTCAGCGCGTTCGACGCCGCCGAGCGCTTTGCGATGGAGCGCCGTATCCTGGCGCGGCTCGAATCGCCGGGGATCGCGCGGATCATCGATGGCGGCAGCCATGACGGCCAGCCCTGGCTGGCGATGGAATTGATCGACGGCGGTTCGATCACCGGGCACGCGCAGGATTTGGGCGCCGCCCTGCCGGAGCGGCTGCGGCTGTTCCGCGCGGCGTGCGAGGCGCTGCGCTTCGCGCATACCCGGCTGGTGGTGCACGGCGACATCAAGCCGTCGAACATCATGGTCGAGCGATCGGGCGCGGTGAAACTGGTCGATTTCGGCATCGCACGGCTGATCGGTGAAGCAGCGGGCGAGGGCGGCAAGAGCGAAGGCGTGACACGGGGCTATGCCGCGCCCGAGCGTCGCGCCGGCGGGGCACCGAGCGTTGCGGCCGACGTGTTCGGGCTGGGCGCGGTGCTCCACGAATTGCTGACCGGGCAAGTGCCGGGCGCCGACGCCGTGGCGCTGCGGCCGTCGGCGGTCGCGGGCAGACCCGGCGCCGGCGCCGGCGCCGGCACCGCGCCGAAGCGGATCGCGGGCGACCTCGACGCGATCGTCGGGCGCGCGACGGCGGAGGACCCGGCCGATCGCTATCCCGACGTCGCTGCGTTGATCGACGATCTCGACCGGTACGAAGGGCATCGTCCGGTTGCCGCGCGTTCGGCAGGCACCATGCTGCGCGCGGCAAAGTTCGTCCGCCGTCACGCGCTCGGCTTTTCGGTGACCGCGCTGGTCACCGCGGTCCTGGCGGTCACCACCATCGTCAGCACCATCCAGTATCGCCGTGCCGAAGCCGCTCGCGCCGAGGCCGATCGCCGGTTCGTCGAGGTACGCGACGTGTCGCGCTTCATGCTCTTCGATCTCTACGACCGGCTCGCCGACGTGCCCGGCACGGTCGAGGCCAGGCTGCGGCTGGCGGCTGCCGCGCAACGCTATTTCGACAGGCTCGACGCCTTGCCCGACGCGCCCGACGATGTCCGCTTCGACACGGCGCGCGGCTATCGCCGGCTGGCGATCGTGCAGGGCGTGCCGGGCGGGGCGAGCATCGGCCGGCCCGATCTCGCCACGGCCTCGCTGGCGCGGGCGGACACGTTGCTTCGGCAATTGCTCACCGAGCGCCCCGGGGATGCCGACCTGCTCGCCGAACTTGGCTGGGTCACCGCCAATCGCTGGACCTTGTTGCCCGATGGCGACGCGGCGCGCGCGGCCAATGCGCAGGCGCGGCGGTATTTCGATGCGGCGCTGGCGAAGCGGCCCGCTCTGGTCTCCGCGCAACTCGGGCGCCTGACGACGGTCAAGGACGAAGCCTATGACCTGATCTGGAGCACCGACCATCCGGCGGACGCGCTGCCGCTGCTGCGTCGGGCGCTCGACGAACTGCGCACGCTCGAGGTGCCGCTTGATCGGGCGGAGGATGTAGCCGCGCTCGAGGCGCAGTTGCTCGCGCGGCTGGGCGACGCGACCTATTATGCCGGCGACATTCCCGGCTCGCTGGTGCCGTATCGCGCGAGCGAGGCGATCATCCGGCGCCAGCTCGCCAGGAGACGCTCGTTGGTCTGGCTCAACCGGCTGGGTGAAGCCGCCTACAACATCGCGGGATCGCTCGGCGACAGCGGGCGTCCGGGAGAAGCGCTGGTGGTGACGCAGGACGGGATAGACGCGATGCAGGCGGTGCTCGCGCTGGGCCCCGATGACGGGATTGAGAAGCGGCTGGTCGTCCTGCTCGGCGAAAAGGCCCTGGTGCTGCAGAAGCTGGGCCGCCCGGCCGAGGCGGTGGCGGCGTCGCAGGAAGGCGTGACCTTGCGCGAGCGCCGGCTGGCCGCCTTGCCCGGGGACTGGCAGCGCCAGCGCGACCTCGCGGTGATCCTGAAATCGCATGCCGATCTGCTGCAATCGGCGGGCCGGGGCGCCGAGGCATGCGCGGCTGCACGCCGCTCGCTCGAGCAATGGCGGGCGATCGATCGGCGCGGGCTCGGCGCGCGTGATGCGCGGGCGGACCTGCCGCAAGCGCAGGACCTGGCGGTGAAATTGTGTCGGTAGCTTACTCAGGGATTGCTACGCATCCTCTACCAGCGTCGTCGCCAGCCACGCCTTCGCTGCCTGCCAGCGCCGCTTGACGGTGCGCTCCGACTGGCCGGTCGACGCCGCTATCTCCTCGATCGTCAGCCCGACGAAGAAGCGCAAATCGACGATCCCCGACAGGTCCGGCGAGATCTGCTCGAGATCGGCGAGCGCCGCGGTCAGTCGTTCGAGCTCGACGCTTTCGCCGAGATCGTCGAGCATCACGGTGATGTCGGGCTTGCGGCGCTTGAGCCGGTTGCGGCTGCGAATCTCGTCGATCATCGTCTGGCGCAGCACGCGCGCGCAGGTCGCGAACATGTGCTGGCGGTCGGCCCAGGCGATATGGTCGAGCTTCATCACGCGCGTCGCCGCTTCGTTGACCAATTCGGTCGGACGCAGGGTGAGCTCGGGCGCATCGCGCCGCATCATCCGCGCGGCGGCGCGGCGCAGCTCGTCATAGACCTCGGCCAGCAACTGGTCGCGTTCGCTCATCCACCCTCCGCTTGGATGACGGTTGGGAACCTATCGCCGCAGCTACAGGACTTCAATCGAGCATGGTCAGTTCGCGACCATCACCGACCCATAGGCAAGCGTGGCTGACTGCAGCGCCTTCTCGCCATCCTGCAGTGCTTTCTCGCCGCCGCCGTCGCGCATCGCCTTCAGCACCGCCGGGCAATCGAAATAGAGCGTGTCGGCGGCCTGCTCCTTCTTCATCACCGCGATGATGTCCTTGGCCGGCCAATGCGGCTTGTCGACATTCTTGCTGACGATGTCGTTCTGCACCATCTTGCCGTCGGCCGACACGCGATCCTCGCGATAGTCGATCTTGACCGACGAAATGCAGCGATAGCCCGACGGCGGAGTCTTCCACTCCTTCGGCAACGCCGCCACCACCTGACGTTCGAAATCATAGCCGGTGACCGAACTGGTATGCGCGGCGAGGCAATCGAACTTGCCGCCCTGCGGCCAGCAACGAACGACCTCGCCGGTCCTGAGCGCCCTGGGATCCTGGTCGTTCATCGAGGTCGACCAGGTCGAGACCTGGCTGCCGTCGGCGAGCTTCTGCCACTTCATGCCGTAATCGTCCGCGGGCGGCGGTGCCGAGCAGCCGGCGAGCAGGATGACGGCGAAAAACGGCAATGCTTTCATGATGATCCCCCCGATTGTCCGACATCGTCGTAATTTACCTGTGCGTGCGGTCAATCGGCATCGTACCGGGATTGGTTGGAGATTGCGGGGGATCCGGAGCCGCAGCCCCGAGGGATTTCCACCGGGCGATCGAGGGAAGCCGGGAGTGGCTACGTCAATGATACGGGCGCCGTCGAACCGGTGCCGCGTTCTTGGCTGGGTCGGTGATGGCATTTGTCCTGAAGGTTGCTGGCGGGTCGGCGCGTGTTGCCGACGACGAGGTCTGGATCCGGCCACGGTTTCGCCCGGACACCAGGTCGCCGCGCGATGTCGAAATCCGCTGGTGGATCGCGCTGGCATTGTTCCTGGCCATCGCGTTGATCGATCGCGCGCCGTTGTTCGGCAATCCGGTCATCCAGGTCGATGAGCAATTCTACCTGCTCGCCGGCGATCGGCTGCTCCATGGCGACTGGCCGTTCGTCGCGATCTGGGACCGCAAGCCGATCGGGCTGTTCCTGCTCTATGCCGGGCTTCGTGGACTGGGCGGCAACGGTATCCTCGCCTACCAGGTTGCCGCTACCCTGTCGGTCGCGGCGACCGCTCTCGTCATCGAGCGCATGGCGCGGCGGATTGCGCCGGCGCCCGGCGCGCTGCTGGCAGGCGCGCTTTATATCCTGTGCCTGCCGATGGTGGGCGGGATCGGCGGGCAGGCGCCGGTCTTCTACAACCTGCCGGTGGCCGTCGCGGCGTGGATCATCCTGCGGCTGGTCGAGGGGGAGCATGGCGATCGGGCACTGACGCTGCGCGGTGCCGGCGCGATGCTGCTCGTCGGGGTCGCGATCCAGATCAAATATACCGTCATGTTCGAAGGTGCGTTCTTCGGCATCGTCCTGGTGCTGCTGTCGCTGCGCGAGCGGGCCGACATCGCCGCGACGGCGGCACGCGCCGCCTTGTGGGCCTCAATCGCGTTCCTGCCGACGATGATCGCATTCGCGGGATATGTGCTGGCGGGGCACGGCCAGGATTTCCTGTTCGCCAATTTCTGGTCGATCTTCCTCAGGTCCGACGATCCCGCCGACCAGACCGCCGGACGGTTCTGGACGATCGTGGCGATGACCGCGCCACTGGTGGCGGCGGGAGCGGTCGCGCCGTTCATCGTCGAGGCGGCGCGATATCGCCTGCCGCTCGCATTTGCGCTCGCCTGGGCAGTGGTGGCGTGCCTCGGGGTCGTCGCGTTCGGGAGCTATTTCGATCATTATGCGCTCCCCTTGTTCGTTCCCTTGTGCCTCGCCGCGGCGCCGGCACTGGGGCATGGCAAGGCCGGCCAGCGCGCCGGCGTCGCGCTGATCGCCGCGTCGCTCGTGGTCGGGACGATCGTCGTCCGGCGCAACATCACCAACCGCGGAAGCGAGGCAACCGTCGCACCGATCGTCGCGATGATCGGCGAGCGGCCGAGGGGATGCGTCTATGTGTTCGATGGCGATCCGATCATCTATCACCTCACGCAATCCTGCCTGCTCACGCGCTGGCCGTTCCCGCCGCATCTCGCCAATCATCGCGAATCGGCGGCGCTCGGGGTCGATGCCGTGGCGGAGACGCGGCGGATCATGGCGCAGCGTCCCGCCTGGGTGGTCACCACGCGCGGTCCCGACAGCGGCCTGACCAATCGCACCGATGCGGCCATCGTCGATAGCGCGCTCGCCGCGGACTATCAGGCGGTGCTGTCGATCCCGGTCGGCAAGCGCCAGCGGATGCTCTACCGGCTGCGCGCCAGCTAGCTGCCGCGCCAAGATCGCGCTGCTGCTCCCGGAACGAACAAACGATGTGCCGCCCGCCCGATGGCGTGGCGGCCCTTCGGCTTGCCTTTGGACGGGCATCGACGGGCGTCAATATTGCCGAGCGGGCAATCGAACAGATCCGACATGGAAAAAATATTACTGGAGGAAATTGGCAGATTTACCAATCTATACTTATGTTTTAATATATCTGTAAAACAACTCCGGATACGAACTACAAAATGTAAGAAAGATGTATCGTATATTACGATATAATTACTTCCTATGTAACATTTCTGCCGCGACTCATCGCTAGCGCCGCCCTCGTCAGGCCGAACGAACAGGCCATCCACGGGGACCCAAATTTCATGCGACATATTTCGAGCCGCCGCGTGCAGCTGATGCTGGGCAGCGCCTTGCTGGCGACGCTGGCTTCGCCGGCTTTCGCCGATGACAAGCCCGCCGCGGCAACCCCCGCAGCCGCGCCTGCCGCCGCCGCCGATGATGCGACGCCGGCCGACCAGAGCAAGGGGCTCGGCGACATCGTCGTCACCGCGACCAAGCGCGCCACCAACCTGCAGAAGACGCCGATCGCGATCTCCGTGATCGATCCGGCGATGATCGCCGACCGGCACATCGAAAGCCTGATCAACCTGCAGGACGGCGGCATCCCGTCGCTGCGCATCGCGACCTTCGAGGCGCGCCAGTCGGCGCTGACCGTCGGCATCCGCGGCATCGTGCCGTTCGACCAGAACCAGACCGCGCGCGAGCCGGGCGTCGGCGTCTATATCGACGGCGTCTATCTGGGCCGTTCGCAGGGCCTCAACGCCGCTTTGTTCGACGTCGAGCGGATCGAAGTGCTGAAGGGCCCGCAGGGCACCCTGTTCGGCCGCAACACCGAAGGCGGTGCGGTCAGTATCGTCACCAAGGCGCCGACCGGCGTGTTCGACGGCCGCGTCCAGGCGGGCTTCGGCAATTACGGTGCCTATGAGAGCGAGTTCCATATCGACTTGCCGAGCTTCGCCGATATCGCGCTGAAGTTCGACGGCGTGCTCCAGCACCAGGGCGCGACCACCAAGGATCCGCTCGCCGGCCAGATCGGCTGGAACGCGTACAACCGCGTTGGCGGCCGCGTCGCCGCGCGCTGGACGCCGACCACGAAGTTCACCGCCGACCTGGCGTTCGACATCACCAAGGACGAGAATACCCCGTTCTACAGCCAGCTGATCAACTACAATCCGACCGGCCTGCCGGTGGGCACGTACGTCAACCCGGTGACGGGCGTGATCGGCACGCAGATCTATTATAACGGCGTGACCTGCTCGGCGGGCTCGACCTGCATCGCGCCGCTGGCGCCGATCGTGAAGGTCCATCCGGATCGCCAGACGGTCGCCGATGTCGGCGTGCCGCAGCAGTGGAGCGTCGACAAGACGCTGGGCTTCAGCGCCAACCTGAAATACCATTTCTCGCCGGCGCTCGAGCTCCGCTCGATCACCGCATGGCGCAAGGTCTCGACCAACCAGTTCGACAATTCGGGCGGCCCGGAGCGTACCCCGGCCTTCCAGCCCAACCAGAAGTTCAGCCGCTATTCGCTGTCGGACCTCTACCAGAGCCAGTTCAGCCAGGAATTCCAGGCGGTCGGCAGCATCCCGCAGCTCGACTATGTGTTCGGCGCCTATTATTTCTACGAGCAGGCGCGTGAATCGGCGGCGACCCCGTCGTCGAACCAGTGGAATGCCGACGGCACCGCCTACACGATCCTGCCAAGCCAGGTGTTCGGCACGATCACGTCGGGCAACCAGGGCTGGGATTACAATTCGCGCTTCCTGACCCGCGCCAGCTTCGCCACCGCGCGCAGCTATGCGGTGTTCGGCCAGGCGACTTATTCGCCGGAATGGGCGAGCGTCCTGCACATCACCGCCGGCGGCCGCTTCACCAAGGACAAGCGCAACGGCTCGCTCTACATCGTGACCGGCGTCGCCACCCCGTACAAGCTGGTCTACAACAAGGAACGGTTCGATCCGATGCTGACCGTGGCGCTCGACGCTGCGCCCGGGATCAACCTCTACGCCAAATACGCGACCGGCTATCGCGCCGGCGGTGCCAATGACCGCTCGTCCAACTTCTCGGCCTTCGGTCCCGAGACGGTCAAGTCGTACGAACTCGGCGCCAAGATGGACTTCCTCGACAAGCGCGTCCGGCTCAACCTGGCGGGCTACATCATGGACCGCACGGGCACGCAGATCGACTTCGACTATATCGATCCCAATCCCTGCCTGCCCGGCAGCAATCCGTGCATCCCCAACCCGAACGTGAACGTCCACACGCAGAACACCGCGAATGCGTCGGGCATCACCAAGATCCGCGGGTTCGAAGCTGATCTGACGATCCGGCCGGTCACCGGGCTGACGCTCGGCGCGTCCTATGCCTATACCTATACCAATGTCCCGGCGACGCCGAACCCGAACCCGGATCCCCCGGGCGTTCCGGCCGGCACCGTCCATGGCAAGCTGACCCAGGTGTTCATCGTCTACACGCCGAAGAACGCGGCCTCGGCCTATCTCGACTACGAGATCCCAGTCGGCAGCAGCACCAAGGTCCGCTTCCATATCGATGCGAACTATTCGGACCCGTATCACAGCTTCGACTCGGAAGCCCTGCTGACGGACTCGAGCTTCATCGTGAACGGCCGCCTGGCGCTTGCCGACATTCCGCTGACCTCGGCCGGCAACAAGCTGACCGTGTCCTTGTGGTCGCGCAACCTGTTCAACGAACAGCACATCTATCGCGTCGACAATGCCAATGCGAAGACGCTGGGTTACTATGCAAACTTCAACACGCCGCGGACCTTCGGTCTGGAAGGCACGATCAAGTTCTGATCCCCATACCAAGGCAAACAACCCTGGGGGCGGCGTCATGCCGCCCCTTTTTTTGTGGCATTCTCCTCCCTTGCAGGGAGGGGAGGTTATGCCGCTGGAATCGTCATCGTTACGGTCAGCCCGGGCTCGGCATCGCCAAGCTCGAGCGTGCCGCGGTGCAGCCGCGCGATCGCATCGACCAGCGGCAGCCCCAGGCCATGCCCCGGCCTTGCCCGGCTCTTGTCGACCCGTCCGAAACGGCGCAGCGCGCGCTCGCGCTGGCCGGGCGCGATTCCGGGGCCGTTGTCTGCGACGGTCAATGTCGTACCCTGTGTGTCGGTCGCGACCGACAGCCTGATCGTGCTGCCCGCGGGCGTGTGGCGCAGGGCATTCTCGACCAGGTTGATGATCGCCTGGCTGAGCAGCTGGCGATCGCCGGTGATCACCCCCGCGCATCCGCCGACCAGCAGCGAGTGGCCGCTTTCCTCCGCCACCGGTTCCAGCATCGCCCCGATCTCCGTTGCGAGCGCGCCGAGGTCGAGGCGTTCGAAGGCGGCGCGCCGGTCGCCACCCTCGATCTCGGCGATGCGCAACACCGCGCCGAACATCTCGAGCAGCTGGTCGCCCTGAGCCAATGCGGCGGCGGCGTCCTCGCGCAGCGCGCTCGTCTCGGCATGGCGCTCGATCCGCGCGAGCTGGTTGTGCAGCCGCGCGAGCGGGGTGCGCAAATCGTGGGCGATGTCGTTCGAGATGTTGCCGATCTCCGCCATCAACTGGGTGATGCGGTCGAGCATGCGGTTGAAGACGCGCGCCTGATAATCGAACTCGCTCTGCGATTTGCCGGCCGGCACGCGGCTGCGCATGTCGCCATCGATGATCGCCTCGGCCGTGACGTTGAGCGCGTGGAGGCGCTGCTTGACTGCGCGCACGAACAGCAACAGCGCGCCGGCGACCAGGGCGATGATCGCGCCGAACCCGATCAGATAGATGCGCAGCCGCTTGGCGTTGTAATTGTCGACCGGCTCGGTCTCGGCGATCGTCGTCAGGATCATGCCGTTGCCGATGTCGCGGACCAGGGCGCGGCCCTGGCTGAGCCCCTTGATCCCGACATCCTCGGCCAGCGACGTAAAGCCCAGGGGCAGCCGGTGCGGCAGCGCGATGTTCCCGGCGAGATGGCGCCCGGCGGTGTCGCTCAGCTCGAACCCGATATCGCCGGTATTGCGATCGGCAATGGCGTCGGCGATCCGCGCCATCGTCCGCGCCCGATCGGCGGGGATTCCGGGGGCGATGTCGTCGCTTTCGGAAGCGATCCTCTTGTCGACTTCATAGACGATCGCGGCATGCGTCGAGCGGAAGATCGCGACCCCGGTGCCGATCGTGACCAGCAGGAACGCCGCGAGGAAGGCAAAGGCCAGTCCCCGGAGCGAGCGCAGCTGCATGCTCAGCCGCACGTTTAGCCGCGTAGGGCGTAGCCGACGCCGCGCACCGTAGTGATCGGATCGTCGCCGCCATCGGCCATCAACTTCATCCGCAGCCGGCGGATATAGGTGTCGACGATGTTGGTCTTGGGATCGAAATCATAGCCCCAGACGCGCTCGATCAGCATCGCCCGGGTCATCACCGAATCGGCGTTGCGGGCGAGTTCGATCAACAAATCGAGCTCGACCTTGGGCAGGTCGATCACCTTGCCGTCGCGCCAGGCGCGGTATTTGGTCGGGCTGACGACGATGTCGCCGGCGCGCAACGTGTCGGCATCCTTTGCCACCCAGGCGCGGCCGCGGAGCAAGGCGCGCAGCCGGGCGTCGAGCTCGGCGGCGGTCACCGGCTTGACGACATAATCGTCGGCGCCCGCGGTCAGCCCCTCGATCTTCTCGACCGGCCGCGCCAGCGCGGTCAGCATGATGATCGGAATGGTGATGTTCTCGCGGCGCAGCCGTTCGAGCACCGAGATACCGTCGAGCAACGGCAGCAGCCGGTCGAGGATCACCGCGTCGTAGGAATCGCTGCCGATCGCCGAGATCGCTTCCTGACCATCGCGCGCGACCGCGATCAAATGTCCCATCTCGCCCAGTTCGGCGGCGAGCGACCTGGCCAACGCCGCGTCGTCCTCGACCAGCAGGATCTTGAAATTGGCGTCCATGGATTGCCCGGGTTCCGACGGAATGATGCTTCGCCCAAATCCCTAGCGCGGAGCCGCGGCGCTGCCCATGCAAATCCTGCCCAGATGGCGATATGGAACAGCGAATTCGTACCGCACCGGGGCAGGGAGCTCAGCTCGCGGCGATCAACCGGTATCCGACGCCGAGCTCGTTGATGATCAGGCGCGGCCGGGCCGGATCGGCCTCCAGCTTCTGGCGCAAATTGCGGATCACGATGCGCAGATAGTCGATATGGTCCTCATGCGCCGGCCCCCATACGGTGCGGAGCAACTGGCGATGCCCGATCACGCGATCCTGGCGCTTGGCCAGTTCGGCGAGCACGTCATATTCCTTGGGCGAGAGGTGCACTTCCTCGCCGGCGCGGCGGACGCGGCGGCGGTCGAGGTCGATCTCGACCTCGCGGGCGGTGACGACGGTCGATCCGCTCTCGGTCGTGATGCGATGGCGCAATGCGGTGCGGACGCGGGCGAGCAGTTCTTCGGTATCGAACGGCTTGGTCAGGTAATCGTCGGCGCCGAGATCGAGCGCGGCGACCTTCTCGGCGGTCTCCTCGCGCGCCGAGACGACGATCACCGCCGCACCCTTGGCATGGAGCAGCTGGATCAGCTCGAGCCCGTCGCGGTCGGGCAGGCCGAGGTCGAGCAGCACGACCTCGGGCTTGTCGATATCGGCGAGCGACAGCGCCTCGCGCGCGGTCCCGGCCTCGCCCGCCGCATAGCCCGCGCGCTCGATCGCGACGCGGAGCAGGCGGCGGATATGCGCGTCGTCCTCGACGATCAGGATCCGGGGCATGGCGGCCATGCCTTCCCGTTTACGGCCGCGACGCCGCCCGGTCGAGCGCCAGGTTGAGCGCGAGGACATTGACGCGCGGTTCGCCGAGGAAGCCGAGCAACGGGTAAGCGGTGTTGGCGTCGACCAGCGCCTTGACCTTGTCCGGCGCGGTCCCGCGCGCCCTGGCGACGCGCGCCACCTGGAACAAAGCCGCCTCGGGGCTGATATCGGGATCGAGCCCCGAGGCGGAGGCCGTCACCAGATCGGCGGGTACGTTGGAACCTGGTGCGGAAGCTTTGGCCGAGGCGAGGTCGGTCTTGACCCGATCGACGAGCGCCTGGCTGGTCGGGCCGAGGTTCGAGCCCGACGAGGCGGTGGCGTCATAGCCGTTCTTGCCGGCGGCCGAGGGCCGGCCGTGGAAGTAACGATCGCTGGCGAAGGACTGGCCGATCAACGCCGAGCCGATGACGTTGCCTTTGGCGTCGCGGAGCAAGCTGCCGTTCGCCGCGCCGGGAGCAATCAGCTGGCCGATACCGGTGATTGCGGCCGGGTAAGCGAGGCCGAGCAGGGCGGCGAACAACAGCGTCAGCACGATGGCCGGGCGGAGCGAGGTGGTGAGGTCCTTGAGCATCTTCTTCGTTCCTTCTCCCCTCCCGCGCGGGAGGGGCTGGGGGAGGGCGTGTCGCAATCGGCGGGCGGGACTAGGCCAGCCCCAATCCACCGACGACGAGATCGATCAGCTTGATCCCGACGAACGGCGCGATCAGCCCGCCCAGCCCGTAGATCGCGAGGTTGCGCGCCAGCAGCGGTCCCGCGCCGATCGCACGGTATTTCACGCCCTTGAGCGCCAGCGGCACCAGGCACGGGATGATCAGCGCGTTGAAGATGATCGCCGACAGGATCGCCGATCGCGGGCTGGCCAGCCCCATCACGTTGAGCACCGCGAGCCCCGGATAGAGCACGACGAACATCGCCGGGATGATCGCGAAATATTTGGCGACGTCGTTGGCGACCGAGAAGGTGGTCAGCGCGCCGCGGGTCATCAGCAATTGCTTGCCGAGACCGACCACCTCGATCAGCTTGGTCGGGTCGCTGTCGAGGTCGACCATATTGCCTGCCTCGCGCGCCGCCTGCGTCCCGGTGTTCATCGCCACGCCGACATCGGCCTGGGCAAGCGCAGGGGCGTCGTTGGTGCCGTCGCCGCACATCGCGACCAGTTTGCCGCCCTGCTGCTCCTTGCGGATCAGCGCCAGCTTGTCCTCGGGCGTGGCCTCGGCGAGGAAATCGTCGACCCCGGCCTCGGCGGCGATCGCCGCGGCGGTCAGCGGATTGTCGCCGGTGATCATCACCGTGCGGATTCCCATCCGGCGCAGCTCCGAGAAGCGGTCGCGGACACCCGCCTTGACCACGTCCTTGAGCGCGACCGCGCCGAGCAGCCGGCCATCGCGGATCACCGCGAGCGGGGTCATGCCGCCACGCGCGATCTCGTCGGTGGTGCGCTTGATCTCGACCGCACCCGGCGCATCGGCCGGCAGTGTCTTGAGGATCGAGTCGACCGCGCCCTTGAGCAAGGTCACGCCGTCCGCCTTGATCCCCGAACTGCGCGTCTGCGCGGTGAACGGAATGACTTCGGCATCGGCCGGCAACGTACCTGACAGCGCAAACTTCTCGCGCGCCAAGGTTACGATCGAGCGGCCCTCGGGCGTCTCGTCGGCGAGACTGGCCAGCATCGCCGCCTCGGCCAGCGCCTTCGCGTCGATTCCGGTCAGCGGGCGGAACTCGCTCGCCTGGCGGTCGCCGATCGTGATCGTCCCGGTCTTGTCGAGCAACAGCACGTCGCAATCGCCCGCCGCCTCGACCGCGCGGCCCGATTTGGCGAGCACGTTGAAGCGGATCAGCCGGTCCATGCCGGCAATGCCGATCGCCGACAGCAAGGCAGCGATGGTGGTCGGGATGAGGGTAATCAGCAAGGCCGCCAGGATCGCCACCGGCACGCTGCCGCCGGCATAGCTGGCGAAGCCCGGGATCGTGCCGACCGCGATCAGGAAAATGATCGTCAGCCCGACCAGCAGGATGGTCAGCGCAATCTCGTTGGGGGTCTTTTGCCGCTCGGCGCCTTCGACCAGCGCGATCATGCGATCGAGAAAGCCCTGGCCGGGTTCCTGGGTGACGCGGACCTTGATCCGGTCGGAAATGACGCGGGTGCCCGCCGTCACTGCCGAGCGGTCGCCGCCCGCCTCGCGGATCACCGGCGCACTTTCACCGGTGATCGCGGCTTCGTTGACGCTGGCGACGCCTTCGACCACCTCGCCGTCGGCGGGGATCAGGTCGCCTGTCTCGACCAGCACCATGTCGCCTTTGTCGAGCCGCCAGGCCTCGACCATGCCCCAGGTGTCGCCGACCCCGGTCAGGCGCTTGGCCTGGAGGTCGGACTTGGTGGCGCGCAGGGAGGCGGCCTGCGCCCGGCCGCGGCCTTCGGCCAGCGCCTCGGCAAAGGTGCCGAACAGGACGGTCAGCCACAGCCAGACGATCAGCTGGACCTGGAACCCGACGGGCAATTGCTCGCCGCCGAGCGCCAGCAGCACGGTCAGCAGCAAGGCGATCACCGCGGTGGTGAACAGCACCGGATTCCTGATCAGCTGACGCGGGTCGAGCTTCTTGAAGGAATCTCCGATCGCCGGGACGACCAACGATGCCGAGAACATGGAAGATGGATTGGTCATGTCGATGTCCTCAGAAGAGCTGGCCGTTGATCATCGCGAGATGATCGGCGATCGGCCCGAGCGCGAGGCTGGGAAGGAAGGTGAGGCCGCCGAGGATCAGGATGATCCCGACCAGCAGCCCGACCCACAATCCGCCGGTGGTCGGGAACGAGCCCGCGCCGGCCGGGGTGTGCTTCTTGGCGGCGAGGCTGCCGGCGATGGCGAGCACCGGGACGATCATGAAGAACCGCCCGACCCACATCGCTACCGCCAGCAGGCCATTGTACCAGGGCGTACCCGCGGTCAGGCCGGCAAAGGCCGAGCCGTTATTGGCCGTTGCCGAGGCGAAGGCGTAGAGGATCTCGGTGAAGCCGTGCGGGCCCTTGTTGAGCGGCCCGGCCAGCCCGTCGGGCATCACCGCGCTCAGGGCAGTGAACCCCAGGATCGACAGCGGCAGCACCGCGATCGCCAGCACCGCGAGCTTGACCTCGCGCGCCTCGATCTTCTTGCCGACATATTCGGGGGTACGGCCGACCATCAGCCCGGCGACGAACACTGCGAGGATGGCGAACAGCAGGAAGCCGTAGATGCCGGCACCGACGCCGCCGATCACGACCTCGCCAAGCTGCATGTTGAACAGCGGGACCAGGCCGCCGAGCGCCGTCATGCTGTCGTGCATCGCGTTGACCGCGCCGCATGAGGCGGCCGTGGTGACTGCGGCGAACAAGGCGCTGGCGGCAGTGCCGAAGCGGACTTCCTTGCCTTCCATGTTGGCGCCGGCGAGGCCGAGATGATGGAGCACGGGATTGCCCGCGGCTTCCTGCCAGTAAGCGACGGTAGCGCCGGCGAGGAACAGGATCGTCATCGCGCTCAGGATCGCCCAGCCCTGGCGCGTGTCGCCGACCGCCTTGCCGAACGTGTAGGTGAGGCCGACGCCGAGCGCGAAGATCGAGATCATCTGGACGAAATTGGTCAGCGCCGATGGATTCTCGAACGGGTGCGCCGAATTGGCGTTGAAGAAGCCGCCACCATTGGTGCCGAGCATCTTGATCGCTTCCTGGCTGGCGACCGGGCCGAGCGAGATGGTCTGCTTGGCGCCTTCGAGCGTGGTCGCGTCGACCGACATGGCAAAGGTCTGCGGCACGCCGCTGAACAGCAGGTACAAGGCGTAGGCGACGCAGACCGGCAGCAGCACGTAGAGCGTGACGCGAGTCATGTCGGCCCAGAAATTGCCGACCCCCTTGGCCTCGCGCCGCGCGAAGCCGCGGAACAGGGCAAAGGCGATCGCGATGCCGGTCGCCGCGCTCAGGAAATTGTGGATGGTGAGCGCCAGCATCTGGCTGAGGTTCGACATGGTCGCCTCGCCAACATACCATTGCCAGTTGGTGTTGGTGACGAAGGCGATCGCGGTGTTCATCGACCCGTCGGCACCGACGCCGGGGAGGCCGCGCTGGTTGAGCGGGAGGAACGCCTGCCCGCGGAGGATGACATAGGTGAAGAGGACGGTGACCAGCTGGAACACCAGCATGTGCACCGCGTAGCGCCGCCAGCTCTGGTCGGCCTGCGGGTCGATTCCCGACAATTTGTAGAAGCCGCGCTCGACTGGACCGAGCACCGCATGGAGCGGCGTGCGACGCCCTTCATAGATGGCGAACAGCCACAGCCCGATTGGCTTGGCGAGCGCGGCGAGGATGACGACGAACAGCGCGATGAGCGCCCAGCCTGCGACGGTCATCAGAATTTCTCCGGCCGCACGAGCACGGCGACGAGGTAGAGGAGGAGGCCCAGAGCGGTGAGCCCGGCGAGCGCGAGGTGCAGGTTCATGGGCTGCGCCTCAGGCGTTGTCGCACAGCCGCACGAAGGCGAGCGTCGCGAGGAACAGCCCGCCGAGAATGGCGAGCCAGATGATGTCGGGCATGTCGGGCCTCCGATTGGGTCGGCAGGCGAGATAGGAGCGCAGGCCATTAAGGTTCGTGGGCGAAACGAGTGCGCCCGCATTAAGAAGCCATAAGGATTGGCCCGGCGGGGCTTTTCACCCGCGCGCCCGCGTGCCTAGGTAATCGCGATGACCGACACGCGCCCTTCGCCCGACGCGCTGCTTCGCGCCGCGAAGGCTGAGTCGCGCGGGCGGCTCAAGATTTTCCTCGGTGCCGCCCCCGGCGTGGGCAAGACCTTCGAGATGTTGCAGGAAGGCGCCGAACGGTTGCGCGAGGGCGCCGATGTCGTCGTCGGCATCGTCGAGACGCATGGCCGCGCCGAGACCATGGCGCTGGTTGCTCCGCTCGAGGTGATGCCGCGCTGGACGATCGACTATCAGGGGCACGCGCTCGACGAGATGGACCTCGACGCCGTCCTCGCGCGGCGTCCGCATCTCGCGTTGGTCGACGAGTTCGCGCACACCAACGCCCCCGGCAGCAGGCATCCCAAGCGCTGGCAGGACGTGATGGAGCTGCTCGACGCGGGGATCGACGTCTACACCACGCTCAACGTCCAGCACGTCGAGAGCCTCAACGACGTCGTCGCCAGCTTCACCCGCGTCCGCGTGCGCGAGACGGTGCCCGACAGCGTGTTCGACGGCGCCGAGGTCGAGGTGGTAGACCTGCCGCCCGACGAACTGATCGAGCGGTTGAAGGCAGGCAAGGTCTACATCCCGGCCGAGGCGACGCGCGCGCTCGATCGCTTCTTCTCCAAGGCGAATTTGTCGGCATTGCGCGAAATGGCGCTGCGGCGGGCCGCGCTCAGCGTCGACCAGGCACTGACCGAACATCTCGACAGTCATGCGGTGACCGGCACCTATGCCGGCGGGGAGCGCGTGCTGGTCGCGGTCAGCGAATTGCCCGGCGCCGACAATCTCGTGCGCACGGCCAAGCGCCTTGCCGATGCCCTGCGCGCGCCGTGGCAAGCGGTGTTCATCGAGACTCCGCGCGCCGCCGGCTTCGACGAGGAGCAGAAAAGGCAGGTCGCCGATACGCTCGGGCTCGCCGCCAGCCTGGGTGCGACGATCGCGACGATTCCCGCCGAAAGCGTCACCGCCGGCCTCACCGACCAGATCGCCGAGGCGCGGATCACCCAATTGGTGATCGGCAAGTCGAGCCGCAGTTGGTGGTTCGCGCTCCGCCACGGATCGGTGGTCGACCGCATGCTCGCGGCCGGCGAGGGGCTTGCGGTCCATGTCATCCCGGCCGGCGAGGCGCCGCCACGGATTCGTACCGCGGTCGCGCGCAGCGACTGGAGCCTGGCGCTCAATGCGTTCGGCGTGATGGCATTGGTCGCCGCGACCACGGGGCTCGCCAAGCTGGTCGAGCCGCTGATCGGTGTCGGCGGGATCGACCTGATCTATCTGCTGCCGGTGATCGTCGCCTCGGCTCGCCTGGGGCTCTGGTCCGGCATCGCAACCGGCGTGCTGTCGGCGCTGACGTATAATTTCTTTTTCCTGCCGCCGATCTACACCTTCACGATCGCCGATCCGCAAAGCGTGCTGACGCTGTTCGTGCTGATCGGCATCGCGACCTTCACCGCCAATCTGACCAGCCGGCTCAAGATACGGGCGACGATCGGGGCGAGAAGCGCGCAGGAAAATGCCGCGGTGGCGAGCTTCGGCCAGGCGCTGGCGCGCTCGGCCGACTGGCAAAGCACCAGCGAGACGATCGCCACCGAGATTGCGCGGTTGCTTGGCGTCACCGCGATCCTGCTCGATCAGCGCGATGGCGAGCTCGAACAGATCGCCGCATCGCCGGGCGGGGCGCCGGCGCTCGGCACGGTCGATCGCGCCGCTGCCGACTGGGCGTGGAGCCGGGGCGAGGCGACCGGGGTCGGCACATCGACCCTGGTGTCGGCCGACTGGCAGTTCCAGCCGCTCAAGACCTCGGTCGGCGTGCTCGGCGTGGTGGGCCTGCTGGCCGAGGATGGTGGCGACCCGGTGGGTGCCGGCCGCGCGGTACTGCTCGCGACGATCCTGGGGCAGGCTGCCTTGGCGCAGGAACGGCTGAGGCTCGAGGATCAGTTGCGCGATGTCTCGGTGCTGCGCGAGCGCGACCGGCTGCGCGCGGCCCTGCTGTCGTCGATCGGGCACGATCTGCGCACCCCGCTGACTTCGGTCGCGGCGTCGATCGATGCGCTGGCCAGGCAATATCCCGATGCCGAGGCAATGCCGGTCGCGCGCGCCGATATCGCGCGGCTCCGGCGCTTCCTCGACAATCTGCTCGACATGGTGCGGCTCGACACCGGTGCGCTCAAGATCTCGCCCGAGCCGGTCGACCTGACCGACGCTGTGGCCAGCGCGGTCCATGACCTCAAGGACCTGCTGCGCGGCAACCATATCGACCTGCGCGTGCCCGCCAATCTGCCGCTGGTCGAGGCCGATCCGGTGCTGCTCCATCACATCCTGATCAACCTGCTCGCCAATGCCGCGATCCATGGCGGCGCCGGGCCGATCGAGATCATCGGCGAGAACAAGCGCTATGCCGTCGCCCTGTCGATCCGCGACCACGGCCCAGGTCTTGAGTCCGGCAGCGAGGCACGTGTGTTCGAGACCTTCTCACAAGGCGCAGGCAGCGACCGCCATGGCGGCAGCGGGCTGGGCCTCGCGATCGCCAAGGGGTTCGCCGACGCGATGCGGATCGGGATTTCGGCGGGGAACCTGGCGGAAGGCGGGGCGGCGTTTACGTTGCGGTTCGACCGGGCGGGCTAGCGCGACGCTTCGCCGGCGTCTCGTGCCGGATCAGCCTTGATCCGGTGCCACCGGCGTCGCCGCGACCGCCGCGATCGAGCAGTCGCAACGGTAGTGGAGCATATCCAGCAGATGTTCGCGGAGGCACATGCCCTGTTCGAATGAGCGCACGAACCTGTTGGGAAATTTCGTTGATGGTGGACAGGGCTTCCACCTAAATCCCTGCTGAAACCCGCAGAAAACTGCGATTTTCTGTTGAGCGGCGGGTTTTATCCCACACTTTCTACCACAAACATCAGCGCTGGGCGTCGCATGCCACTTTAGTTATACCTATCCGAGGCGAAATTGTCGACGTTTGGCGCGATAACAGGCTATACCGTACACGGATTCCGCAGCGCGTTCCGGGACTGGGCGACCGAGTGCATGCCGGAAATTCCCGACCCGGTCGCCGGGGGTGGCGCTCGCGCATGCCGTACCCGATCAGGTTATCCGGGCTTACAAGCGGACCAGGTTTCTCGAGCTCAGGCGCACACTTCGCGGCGCCAGGGGCACATTCGTGGATATGTCCTTCCCGCGCTCGCCGGCGTCGCCACCAGATTCTGCACGACGGACGCGGTGCAGATGACCCGCACCGCGACCTCATTGGATCAGCCGACCGATGCCTGTGTCTTGGCAATAGCCGACACGACGCTTGGGCGGTTCAGCATCTCCGCATGCCAATGCGTCAGAGCTGGATAGCGATCGAAGTTCACGCCCACGGATTCGTGACGCCAGAGCCAGCCGAAATGCGCAATGTCAGCGATGCTGAACGTGTCTCCAGCGACGAAACGATGAGTTTCGAGACGATGATCAAGGAGCTGCAGCACGCGATCGACCTCGGCCAGCGTCTTGGCCTTCGTTTCGGGATCGGGCGTCGACGCGATCGCGGCAAAGAATGCATGGAGGAACGCGGGGCTGACGGCAGAAGCGTGGAAAAATAGCTGCTCGAATACCTTGCCTCGGGCGGGTTCCTCCTTGGGCAAGAGCTGGCCGTGCTTCTCGGCGAGATAAACGAGAATGGCCGCGGACTCGCTCAGCACAACGCCGGCGTGACCATCGGGAGTTCGTTCGATGAGCACCGGCACTTTGGCGACAGGGTTCATCGCCTTGAAAGCGTCCGCCTTGTGCTCGCCTTTGCGCAGGTCGACGGGAACGAGGGTATAGTCGAGCCCCATCTCTTCGAGCGCGATCGGAACCTTGACTCCGTTGGCGGTGGGGAACGTATGGACTTCCAGCATTTTTCAGATCCTCTGGGGTTCGCGGGTAATTTGGCGGCGCAACGATTGTTTCTGAATAGGAAGGACTGAAAGACATCGTTGCAGGAATGTCGTGAGAGTGGCTGAGCGAAGGCGCTCCACTCTTGACCTGGCGCCCTTGGGCGGGCGGGTGGCGCGCGCGACTTGGATCATGATGTCGTTACGCGCAGATCGGTCCAGTCCACCATGAGCTTTCGCTCGGCGAACAGCCATGCTCCGCTCTGCTTCACGAACATGTCGAGATAGCGGATGGAGGCGAGCATCAGCGTTCGCTTGTCTCCTTCGACTCTCAGATAATGCGCGATGCAAAAGCTCTCGCCGGTTGCGCTGGGACCTTGGAGGCTGATCCTGCTCTGATCGTTGAAATAGACTGTCGCGAGATATTGATTGAGATCGACAAAGACCGGGGCGAGTGCGCTGCGACCATAGAGAACATAAGTCGGTTCGGGACAGTGACCGTTCATGTATACGTGGAATGCGGCATCCTCCGCAAAGAGCGCGATCTGGCTCTCGGCATCGTGTCGTTCGGCGCAACAGGCATAATCGTCGATCAGCTTCCGGATCGAGCGGCGGTCCGCAGCCTCTTCCGGCTCGATCGTTTGAGACATAAACCGGTCAGTTCCTCATGGGATCGGGGAAAGGGGCGAGAAGAACCCCGCCAGGTCCGGCCCGCTCACGCGGGCCGGATGGCATACGGCTGCAATGATTTACGCCGACGGGCGCGGGATCAGCCGTGCAGCTTGATCGCCACTTCGGCGATTTTGCTGCCCTGGTAGCGCGCGCCGGTGAGCTCGTTTTCGGTCGGCTGGCGCGAGCCATCACCGCCCGCGATGGTCGTCGCACCATAAGGCGAGCCGCCGGTGATCTCGTCGAGCGTCATCTGGCCGGCATGGCCATAATCGAGCCCGACCACCACCATCCCGAAGTGCAGGAGGTTGGTGATGATCGAGAACAACGTGACTTCCTGGCCGCCATGCTGCGTCGCGGTGGAAGTGAAGGCGCCGCCGACCTTGCCGTGCAGCGCGCCGCGCATCCACAGGCCGCCGGCCTGGTCAAGGAAACTCGCCATTTGCGACGACAGGCGGCCGAACCGCGTGCCGGTGCCGACGATGATCGCGTCATAATTGACGAGGTCATCGACCGTCGCCACCGGGGCCGCCTGGTCGAGCTTGAAATAGGACGCGCGGGCGACGTCTTCGGGCACGGTTTCGGGAACGCGTTTGATATCGACCTGCGCGCCCGCCTGTCGGGCGCCTTCAGCCACTGCCCCGGCCATTGTCTCGATATGACCATAGGTCGAATAGTAAAGTACCAGTACCTTTGCCATGTCCTTCTCCTCTCAAAAAACGATCCAGGAAGCTCAAATAATGTCGATCATGATGACGTCGGCATCTTCGAGTGCGACGACTGTTACGGTGTCGATGTCCCTGATCGCCGCGCCGTCGCCGGTGTTTATTCTGACGTTGTCGACCGCGACGGCGCCCGACGAGGGAACCAGGTAGGCAAGGCGCGGACCACCGAGCGCGTGCTCGATCGACTCGCCGGACCTAAGCCTGGCATTGAGCACGCGGGCACGGGCACGGATGGGCAATGCGTCATGATCGCCATCAAGGCCGCTCGCGATCGGCGTGAAGTGCCCGGCGCATTCCGCAGCCAGGCATTGTTGAATGCCCCAAGCGGGGGCGCCCCCGAGCGATCTTGGGGCGATCCATATCTGGAAGATCCGGGCTGGTACCCGCTCCAGATTATATTCGGCATGGCGCATGCCGACGCCGGCGCTCACGACCTGAACGGCACCGGCCTCGATCCGGCCCTCGTTGCCCAGGCTATCGCGATGGGTCACCACGCCTTCGCGAACATAGGTGATGATCTCGACATTGGCGTGGGCCTGAAGTGCGAACCCGGCATCCGGCGCGATTTGCTCATCATTCCACGCACGTACGCAGCCCCAGCCGCTATGCGATGACGCGTCGACCGAGGGGAGGTGCCGCCACGTCTTGAGCCAGCCGATATCCTCGTGCTGCAGTTCGTTGAACGGCTTGCGCTCGATCATTGCTGTCCTCGATGAGCGAACGGGACGCGAGTGGGGCGTCGCGCCCCGTTCGACTCGATAGGCACAGCGCGATACGCGATGCCCAAGTCGTGGCAGGCCGGGGACTGACTGCACGACATTGCGGTTCTCCTCGATCAATGTCCGAACGCCGCGCCGAGGTTTACGAACGGGCGGGGTTGGGCGAGGGGGATGAGGGTTGCGGCGCCTCAGCGGGGTGACATGACTGCCGGCGTATCTCCTTGCCGCGAGCCCGTCCCAAAATCCTGGCGCTCATCTTGCTCTCCAACCGAGGTACGACGGCCCGAAAAAGGGAAAGGTCGAGACCAGAACGAAAGCATCGGGACAGAAGGATGTCTGTCCCGCGCTTGCGGTTTTTTTGACCTTTTTTGCTCGGCTGCTTCCGGCTCGCAGGAATGACTGCCCACGGTCTCTCCAGGGTCGCCACAGGGACCCTCGCGGATGACGTCGCCTGCCCGAAAAGATTTCGGCCGATGCGCCGTGGTGGTGACCGAAGCTCTAGCCGGCCTGTGCTTCGCCGAGCACGGGATAGTCCGTGTAACCTCTTCGCGCGCCACCGAAGAATGTGGCAGGGTCAGGTTCGTTCATCGGCGCGTCGGCCCGCAGTCGCTGCATGAAGTCGGGATTAGCCAGAACCAGCTGGCCGTAGGATTCCAGATCGGCCGCACCCGAAGCAACATCCGCACCGACTTGATCACGCGCGCGGCTGGGCCGGTTGAGGATCAGCGGCTGCTTCCACAAGGCGCGAAGGTCGCGCAGCAACGGCTCATTCCCGTGGTCGATGATGTGCAGGTAGGCAAGGCGAAGCTGGTCCAGTTCGGCAACGAGATGGCGATAGAGCGCCGGACTGTCCGCTCCCTCGTCGATCCCCCACATCGTGAAGCCGGGAGAGAGGCGGATACCCGTTCTGTCGCCCCCGATTTCCTGTGCGATTCCCGCGGCGACTTCGACGGCGAAACGAGCGCGGTTCGCGATCGAGCCGCCATAGTCGTCGGTGCGCACGTTGCTGTTTTGGGCGATGAATTGGTGGATGAGATACGAGTTCGCGCCATGAATCTCGACGCCGTCGGCGCCGGCCTCCATCGCGCACCGTGCCGCATGGCGGTAGTCGGCAACGGTCTGGCGAATCTCTTCCACGCTCAGCGCGCGCGGCACGGGGATGTCCTGCAGGCCCGACGCGGTGAACATCGGCGCCCCCGGGGCGATCGGTGACGGCGCCACGCCCTGGCGGTGGTGCGGCGTATTGTCCGGGTGCGACATGCGGCCCACGTGCATGAGTTGGATGAAGAGGCTGCTGCCGCGGTCATGAACGGCATCCGCCACCTTTTTCCATCCGGCGACGTGTGCCGGCGTACAAATGCCGGGCGTGGCCAAATATCCCTGGCCGTCTGCCGAAGGCTGGGTCCCCTCGCTCACGATCAGACCGACGCCGGCGCGCTGGCCGTAATATTCTGCGGCCAATTCGCCTGGCGTGCCGTCGGGATCCGCGCGGCCGCGTGTCATCGGCGCCATCACCACGCGGTTCGGCAGCGTGTGACGCCCGACACGGACCGGCTCGAACAACTGGCTCACGCTGTCTTCCCCATGAATTCGGTGTGCGAGACCGGAGAAGACGCCGGACCACCCCTGCGCTTTCCCCGTTTCAACCACGGACAAGATCACCGCCGCCCGGCAAGTGTCTGTCCCGAGCTTGCGGACTTTTGTACCGTTCTTGCTGACCGGATGAGCCGGGAACTTCTGCCAGCGCTGATCCGCCTGCGCCATGCTAGCTAGAGTAAGGCCCTTCGCGTGCGCTGGTCACAGCCTGATGCGCTGGAACGCCTTGGGTGTCATTCCGGTTGCCCGATGGAAAGCCCGCGTGAAGCTGGACTGGGACGAGAATTGCGCGTTGAGCGCGATTTGCGCGAGCCCCAATCTGCCTGCGGCCAACTCCCCCATCGCCTTTTGCAACCGCATGCGGCTGACATAGCGATGCGGCGGAACGCCCATCGTGTGCGTAAACTTGCGGGCAAAATGAAACGGGCTGTAGCCCGCGACATCGGCGAGATCGCAGACCGCGAGATCGCATTCGATGTTCGCCGCGATATAGTCGAGGACGCGACGTAGCCGCAGCTGATCGAGACCGTGGATAGAAGCCTCGAGCGGTGCGGGTGGCCTGGCGTCTGAATATTTTTGAACGAGCCGGGCAGCGAGCGCGAGCGAAGCGGTTTCGACGTACATCCGGCTGGCCGCGGTCTCGAGGGAGAGTTCCCACAGAAGCGACAACCCCATCTGACGGATGACGTCATCGCGGATCCCGGCCGCGAGCCGGATCGAATGCGACGGCGCGAGCGGCAGGTTATAATCGTCCTTCAGCCGATCGAACGGCGCCGTTGGCAAATATATGTGCATCGTTTGCGGGACGGGCGCCGTTATCCCGATTTCCTTGCCCACGCCGGTCGGGCTCAGCCAGATCGCGCCGCTCTCAGCCCGGTCTTCCTGACGGAAACCCGGCCCGCGCCGTATGACATGGGCATTGGGGTTGCCCTCCATGACCATGCAAATTTCCACAAATTGCGGAATGATCGTCGGTGCTTCGCAGGCGCCATGCGCGCGAAGCTCCACGGACACTGTGGACCAGCCAAGACTGGCGGAGGACGCCAGCAACGATGAGGTGACGGGGTACCGTCGAATTCCACGCGCCGGAAGTTCCATGAGCTCACACCCTGGGCTGACTCTCCGGCCGCAAATTCCGTCCCGACGGACTCCATCGCGTCCAGCGATTTCGGCTCGCTTTTAAGTCGAAGGGGCTGATCGAGAAATAGAAACTAATGAAACTCGACGTTTCGATAATTTGAATCATGGCCAGATCGCGAGCACTCGATTGGCAGACAAACCCGGAAATATCGAGGCCAGCAATCGGGTCATCGGCGATGGGACGCGGGAAGACGCGGCATCGCGTTGCCGGCCGGAGCCATATCAAGACGGGCGCTATTGCCGAATTGCGATGCAAAGGTTGCCGAGCGCGGGCGTGGATTGGCCTGGCTGAAGGATACGAGCATCGCGGAAAGGCTCGGTCTCGCCGCGATCGCCACGCGGCTGGACGACGCGCTTGATCGCATCGAGACGTTTGGCCGGGATCGTCGCGACGAGATGACGCCAGCGAAATCCGCGTCGTGGGAAGCGAACGTGGCGAGTTTTGGATAGGCAATAAGAGGCCGGACGGCTGGATGCCGCCCGGCCTGGAACGATCGAGGGTTACGAACGATCGAGGGTTACGCGGCCTGCGCCGCGGCCGATCCGCGACGCGCGTCGAGGCTGAACGAGCCGGCGCCGAACGCGAAGACCTGAAGCAGGCCGCCGATGATCGCGATGTTCTTGAGGAAGTGGATCATCTGGTTCTGGTCGGCGAAGTTGTGGTGGAAGAAGAGGGCCGTCAGGAACGTGAATCCGGCCATCGCGAGGGCGACCGAGCGAACGCGGTAGCCGGCGATGAGCAGCAGGCTGCCGATCAGTTCGATCGCGGTCGAGCCGAGATAGGCGAAGAACGGCGCGGGCAGGCCCATCATTGTGATATAGCCCTGCGTCGCCGCAGGCGCGGCGACCTTGCTCAGGCCGCTCATGAGGAAGAGGACGCCGATCAGCACACGGCCGACGACAGCAGCGATATTGTTGGTCTTGTTCATAACATCATATCCTTGATGCAATGGTCGCCGGTTAGCCGTTGACCACGATGGTTGAAGAGGGCGGTGCTGTGGTATCGCTCTCGACCCACAACCTAGCCGCCGGAACACTCAATAAAACTGGCAAAAGACCGTATCTATTGTTCAGTATAGTTGAACGATCTTTGCGGATGGTGCCCCGCGGAAGCAACACAGGCAGCGGGGCGTGCCTCACCAGAGAGATAGGTTCGACCGGTACCAGCCTTGCTGGAGGGGGCCGGCGACAAGCCAGATGGACGATGGCATTCAGCCGAGCTTGATGAGATTGTGGCTCGCCAACGCTCCGCCGAGCTGCTGCAGGCCACCGCCTTCGACCAGTCCGCCGATGTCGATCGGCGCGAAGCCCATCGAGGTCAGGAGGTCGGAGACAACGGCTTTGGCCTCGGCATCGTCGCCCGAGATGAACAGGACGCGGCGCCCCCCATTGGCAGCGGGGTCGGCCTCGATGTTCTTGTAGTAGATCGTGTTGAACGCCTTGACGATGCGGGCGCCCGGCGCATGTTCGGCAACGATTTCGCTCGACGTCCGCCCGTTGAGTTCGGCCCGCTTGAAGTCGGGCGCATAGGATTCGAACGCGTTGGTGGCATCGATCAGGATGCGGTTGTTCCAGTCGGGCAGCCCCGCGAGCGCCTCGTCGAGCCGGGGCCAGAACACCGCCAGCAGCACGATATCGGCGGACGCGGCCTCTTCGCGCGTGCCGGCTTTGGCGCCCTTGCCGAGTGCCGCAACAACGTCGTCGAGCGTTTCCGGGCCGCGGCTGTTGCTGAGCGTCACCGTATGACCGGCGGCCAGCAGATGGCGACTAACCGCCTGCGCCACATTCGAGGCGCCAATCGTACCGATGTGCATGACAGTATCTCCGAAACATCAGTTAGTGAGCGGAATTCATCCGGCTTCGCTCGTCCGGTCTGGCTGGGCGATCGATCCGGCCTCGCCCCGGCCGCAGCGTCAGATCGAGCACATGATTCTTCCCCTCAGAGGAGTTCGACGAGGACGATCTCGCTGTCCTCGAGGGCGGTGATCGTGAGTTCGGCTTCGCCGTCGAACGCTGCTCCGTCGCGCGTATCGAGACGTGTTTCGTTGAGCTCGATCCGGCCGGTCGCCGGCACGATGTAGCCGCGCGCTCCCGCCGGCTGGTGGGTGATGGTTTCGCCGCGCGTCAACGTCACCCCGAGCAATCGAGCATCGGCGTTGATCGGCAGTGCGTCTGCGTCCGCCCGGTCGCCGCTTGCCAGGACCGCGAAGCGCCCCGACCGGTCGGACCGCGGAAACGAGCGGTTGGCCCAGCGCGGGGTGCCGCCGCGCGAGCGCGAGCGGATCCAGATCTGATAAAGGCGGGTGGGCGCGTCTTCGCGGTTGAATTCGGAGTGGAGGATGCCCGCTCCCGTCGACATCACCTGGACGTCGCCGGCTCGGGTGTGTCCCTTGTTGCCGAGATTGTCCTCGTGGGTAATCGCGCCTTCTCGGACATAAGTTATGATCTCCAGATCGCGGTGCGGATGGAGCGGGAAGCCACCACCGGGAGCGAACTCGTCGTCATTCCAGGCAACCAACGGACCAATCGCGCGATGGTCGGGATTCCCCGAGCCACCTATGTCGAAATGGAGCTTGGCCCTGAGCCAGCCATGATTTCCTCCACCAAGGCTGTCCAAGGGGCGGTGTTCGATCATCTCATATCTCCTGCGAGCGAGCAGGACGTGGGGGCGGGCGATATGTCCCGAAATAGAAAGGAACGAAAATCTTCGTTGCAGAAATGGATGGGTTGGACGGTTTGCTCGCGCCATTTGTAGGACGCTTGGGCCGTGCCATCGGCGCATGTTCGCGCGCGAAGCGCGCCGCGTTCGATTCTCCTGCCGCGGCGATCCCCCGTAGCCAGCCATAGCATCCACCAACCCTTCTCCGCTCGTGCGGGAAGAACGTCACGGTCTTGCAGGCAAATACTGCCAAAGCCTGGTCTGGCGAGCAAACAAATTTCACAAGCGGTCAGTAATATCCGGCATTCAGCTTTTTTTGCCATCGCGCAGAAAAGGTAGGCGAGAACCGCTGAGGCTGGCGGCATCGCTCATCCAATTTCCTCGAAAAGCTCATCTTATTCCGTGCTTTTCGGTAAAGTACCGCGGCGGCGGAGTACGCGCTGTCGCGCCGCCAAATACCAAGGGCGGCCGACGATCCGAGTCGGACAAATTGTCCAAAAGAGTTTTACGACCGTAAAAAGTTTATTGACTCGGCGGCCGATTGCGAGCACCAACCCCCGAAGAGATGACCGTCAGGGTCGCGAGTCCATCAAAGGGAGTGAGGGGATATGCCGAAGATTGTGCGTGCGTCGTTGATCGGCCAATTGCTGGCCAGTGCTGCCTTCGTAAGTTCGCCGGCCCTGGCCCAGGACGCTAGCCCGCAGAGCACGGCGCCCGCGTCCGGCGCCCCAGCCGCGAATGCAGCCGCACCTTCATCGCCAGCGCCCGTCGGCGACGCTGCACCGCAATCTGCGCCCGCGCCCGCTCCGGCGGAGGAATCCTATGCCGGCGACATCGTCGTGACCGCTCAGAAGCGCTCGGAATCGGCGAACAAGGTCGGCATGACGATCAGTGCGATCTCCGGCGACACGCTGGCGCGCGAAAATATCAGGAGCGTCGCCGACCTTACGCGCGTCGTGCCCGGCATCAGCTATACGCCCTCGTTCACTGCCCAGCCGGTATATACAATCCGCGGTGTCGGCTTCTACGAAAGCAGCATGGCGGCCTATCCGGCCGTGAGCGTCTATGTCGACCAGGTGCCGCTGCCCTTTCCGGCGTTGACCAACAATGTCGGGCTCGACCTGGAGCGCGTCGAAGTGCTCAAGGGGCCGCAGGGGATTCTATTCGGCCAGAACTCGACCGGCGGTGCGATCAACTATGTCGCGCGCAAGCCCACCGACAAGCTCGAGGCCGGCTTCTCGCTCGGCTATGGCAGCTTCCGCGACATTTCCGGGAGCGGCTATATCAGCGGTCCCCTCTCGGACACCGTGCGGGCAAGGCTCTCGTTCCAGGTCGAGAATGCCAATGGCTGGCAGCATCCCTATTCGCGGCCCGAACCCGGGACCAACGGCGCGGTCGGAAAATATTCCGCGCGGCTGCTGCTCGACTGGCGGCCGAGCGATAATTTGCGGTTCGAGCTCAATCTGACCGGCTCGGTCGATAATTCGGAACCGATGGCGCCGCAGAAGATCGGGACCAAGCTGTCGAGGACCGACAGCCCGTTCAACGGGCCGTTCCTCATCGCCTATCCCAATGCGCCGAACGACGCGCAGGCGGCTGACTGGTCGCTCTCCAACCACCCGGCGGCCAACAATCGCCTGGGCCAGGTGTCGTTGCGGGCCGACTATGACGTGACCAAGGACATCACGCTGACCTCGATCACGTCCTATGTGCGCTACGACGAAGACATGCGCATGGAATATGGCGGGACCTATTCGAACGCCAACGAACTCACGAAGCTCATCGGGTATATCGACAGCTTCACGCAGGAACTGCGCCTTGCGAACAGCGCCAGCAATCGGCTTCGCTGGGTGGTCGGCGGCAATTACGAGC